>Ga0307513_10003644_pt1 | contig 20837 bp, 27 predicted proteins | sample 15_EM_MG_FD_202174 | JGI IMG/M metagenome (GOLD analysis project Ga0307513, IMG submission 202174) | Populus trichocarpa ectomycorrhiza microbial communities from riparian zone in the Pacific Northwest, United States - 15_EM | ecosystem: Host-associated > Plants > Roots > Unclassified | place...
CAGTTCCGTACTATCTGAAGAGATAGTATTCCCCTACGCCTTATTACAAAGAAGAAGACTTGATCACTATAGGAAACCACTATCGTTGCCTGTTGCATACCTACCTAACAATAGGATTGTTACACCATGCTGAATAGTTCTCATGAAGTATGATATTAGTATCTATATACCACCTATGGTCTCTGGAAAATAAACGACAAATGGCAATAAACAAATGGAAACACACGACAGGAGACAAGAAGTAAAACACTACTGACAGGCTGTAAAACAGGAGGAGCAAAAGTAGAGTCAGGTTAGCAAGAAATTAAATAAATTCTTGAAAAATATCCACCAACTTCCCATTTAGCTCATCCATATAGCCTGTCAATTATGGAAATAATGTTGAAAATGTGCAGGTAAGGGGAAGTGCCAAGAAGCTATTGTTCTCTCAACCTGAGGTGACGAATATGGAATGACAAGAAAGCAGAAGAGGAAGAAAGGGAAGATAGGCAGAGAAATAAACACAGGAAAATCCTTAAGCTAGGGACAAACACCTTATTGATTTTGTTCAGCCAACTTCTGACGAGCTGTGTGCCATTGGATTTAGCAAAGAAAGAAAGTAGAACTAATCCATTAGAGGAAAACAAAGTAAAACAAAGCAGGTATGCCAGTAACAATAAATGTGAATTATGAGTATAGTGAACGGTTAGTACCAGAAGATGTTAAAACTGAAAAGGCAAATACAAGAACCTTCAATCCTGCAACGAGCTATCACACTATAGACATATTCCAATACTACTCAATTTATTACACCTCCAAGTCATTCTTACCAGCATTATCTCTGACACATCTCAGAACTCCACCCCTTACTAGCTTCGGAATTATTTCCCAAGTGACCCCAGTTTCCCAATGCTGTTGGGCCCTCAGAATTGTTACTAGCAGGGTTATTCCAGCAAGGTAGTGATAATTATTGTCTAAAATGAGATACCTCATAGTTCGATGGGCATATCTTAAGAGTTGATAGTAGACAGAATCAACACGCCACTGGCAGAGAAGAGCAAGATCTCTAATTGGCCCCTTTTCACCTTGGTTTCAATCATAACCCAACCTTCTACCCTCTTTTTGATTGCATTGATTCCTGCCTGTCATGAACCAATTTGCCTCAGCACAATTCCCATCTTTTTTCCAGTAGCAATAATGGCATCTGCATCTCAATATCAGCAAAGGCTATTCACCTGCCTGTCCTACTATTTATCCTCCCTATACCTCCACAGATATTCAACATATCGTATCAAATTTGCTGCCCCCCTCCCCCAGGTGCATGTACCTATTCCCCTATTACATATTATAGCAAAATCAGTACTCAGGACTTCACCTTTAACCTGTAAATCTCAACCTGTTAATATGCAATTTGTTCTTTTAGCGTCTCAGCCAAAGGCACTACCTTCTCAAGCTTTTCCTGAGTTTTTTCCTCCACTTTATTGTGGTTACCTATAAGGGATAAAACATGCTCCAGCTGCCGTTATAGCAGAGCTTGAGCTTGCCAGTTGTAGAATAGGGAGCAGATACTGGGCTATTAGTAGAATGTTAGTAGATGTTTGGACTAGAAACTGAACGATGGTTCACAGGTTGGTAGATGTGAGAACCGGGAACTTCAAGTTGGATATAAGTCGGGATGATAGTTCATAGCAGTGAGCTGTAATAATCGCATTATTATAGTATATTATGGCCTAACAGCCAACAATGTACATCTTCTTTGTAAGCCAGTGTCCCTTTTCTACCCAAAGAGAATGCCTGATACTATCTCTTCTCATAGTACAAGACTCACTTGCCTGTCTTGGACCAGAGTTGTCCCAATAGTCTTAGATTGAGAACACGTTCTCTCCAACTATCACACCAGTCTCCAAGTTACACTTCTGATTACTCCTGTAGGTGGGTGGTCAAGGGTTCACTTATAGATTCTCATAGAGGGCACGTATTTGTAAACCGTGAAAGTGTAATTGTATTGCCACTTCTTAGTACAGGAAAGTACTTAGATGGTTGTATGAAGATTATATTCACTTGATTGAGACCAAGCCCATATATAGGCATCTTCCCGCAACCCTAACCATAGTGACTCTTCATCTCTTGTTATCTCTATGACTCATAATGAGTCATAGTCTGCAATCCATCAGCTGACTCTTCTGAGTCCACTGTACAATATCTGTTAACCACTCATAATCGTATAAAATAAGTCATGTGCTCAAATGAGTCACCCACGTAAAACACATGACTCATAATCTGAGTCATGTGCAAAGGTCATTACATCATCTGATATCACAATCATAAGTCATAAAATAATTAACCAATCATACTCTAACTATTACTTGCTATTGCAAAGTCATGCTAAATACTAACTTTATGAGTCAAGTGTCATCATAGTGCCAATAGTAACATACCTATGACCAATAAGTATTAGTCCTGTATAATCTGCCTTCCATAGTCACAATTTGTGACATGAGTCAATACTCGACCATGTGCAAGGGGCAAACTGCCCAAAGTGCCACAGGCAAAACCCCCATCTTCTATCCATTGATATTCAATCAAGAGCTGACAGGGATGCCCCACATCCGGCGTGCCAGCAGGATCAGGTCTGTCTTTGTTTGTCTCAGCCCTTGTATCAGAAGCTAGGATGAATTCAGACGCTGCTGGGTCCATCATGGAAGATCTTGATCGATAGTGGATTTCTGAATAGCCTAAGGAGTGGATTCACAGGGCTGTTGTACTTGACAAAATCAAAAGTCTCCGGAAATCTTACCGCCGGGTGCCCAGGCAAAATGTGAGAGATTGTGAAGTTGCCGGATATTATGGTACAGCGTATGGCCGCCAACAGGGGAAACAAGTTTCTAGAATCAATTATTTGTACTTTCGATTGTTCCTTATCGTTCATTTCTCTCTTCTTTTAATTCTACACCTTATATTGTCTTGTTCTTTTCTCTTCGCACATCGCTTCGCCATTTCTTTCCCTACTATTTTTGATATCTTGGCGCCAAGATTTCCGGAGACTTTTGATTTTGTCAAGTACTGTGCACTAAGCACCGGTGCGTTTTGGGGAGTAACAAGCGCTGGTGTTGGAAAGAGAGACTAGGCTAACAGACAATGAAGCAAGCCTCGGTAAAGGTAGGCTTGCCGGGCTTACGTACCCTCCAAGCGCAGAGAGCGGCAACCGACCCAAATGTCCCCCCCCATGTTCAAACAGCCTTGTCTACAGTTTAGAGAAGCCTAGAAAACTGATAACCGAGAATGCAATTCCCTAAGCCTAATGACATCGCGTTCAAAACATTGGCGCCAAGCTAGACCCCCACTCCACCCGCGGTTTCTTCTGTCGCTCGCCCCTGCCCGCCTGGTTGACAAGCCAACGAGTGATAAACGATGCCTAGATATAACTTCGCCAGTAGCGCTCTAGGTCACGTGACCTTAAGCAATCGGGTCTAAAATCATTTCCCCCATGCCCTTTTTACATAGAATTTTACTCTCCTTACCACTTCTCACACCTTGCCTCAGCTCTAACATTTACCCTCAGTATAGAATCTACCTAAACTTCCCCCCGCATCCTGATCACTCCCCTCCCACCCATCACTCGTACAAAGAACCGAAAAAACAACCAGCTTCTTGCTCCCTACGCAAAACTTCCTTCTATTCTGTTTCCACCCGAATTTCCGCGTAGTCATCCGTAATTGCTGGCGCGTTCTACCAAATCTAACCAGATACCTCTCTTAGGTCTCTGACCCTTTTTCCCCTCCGCCATCCTTCAACTCATCTCCACCTTCGCCTCCACCTCCCTTTCTTCAAACTCCATTCCATATTCCCTCCCGCCAACACCATCTTTTCTTACCACTTTTTCTCCACGTTAATATCCAGAAAAAATTTCTACCTTTGCTCAATCTATCTTGTCGGTGAAAAAATCGTCATCATGTCTAACGTTATGGATTCCACCAGCGGCCAAGAGAATGGTCCAGTCACCCCTACAAACCGCTCCCGCAGCAACACCATGAGCACAAACCCTTTCAGTAACGACATGACTCACCATCGGAATGACCCTTATGCGAGCTACGCGGACTCCCGCTCGGGAAGCCAAACGAATGAGGTAAGCTAACGTTGTAATTAATCTCTTGAGGGAATATAAGGCTTACTCGTTACAAGGAGGGCGATGATTCCAACGTCATCTACGTCTCTGGCCTCGTCTATTCTATCGAGGACATTGCTTTGTGTAAAATGTTTAGTCAGTTCGGTAAATACGATCCTCCCTCCAAGCGAATCTTAATTAATAATTTTCAGGGAAAATCATCGACATTCTTCGACGCCCGGTCGGGTTTGACACCAAGACCAGCGGTGCCCAACAATATGCCTTCGTTAGATATGCGAGTGCCGAAGATGCCCAGCGTGCCCTTCAGGTAGCTGAAGTTACCCTGGAAGATAGGAAGCTGTATGTTTCGCCTATAAAGAGAACTTGCGGAGTCAATTGCTTACGAGTTCCCCCTTAGCACTATTAAACCACGCGAGAGGCGTCCACGCAGATTTTTTTCTCGAGAAGATTCTGGGTACAGCAAGTATACTGAGAGTAACGAGAGGATTCTTAACGCTATCCGTGGGACCTCTCGTCCTGATTCTAGGAAGGAACATGCTTTTGAGCAGCAGCACCAGGATCATAATAAGGGCCAAAACAATCACTCGTCTGCTACTAATGGGCAGGTTGGAGGTTACGACCCTAGCGTGGCTCCTACTTGTGGGATGAAATCCCCCGACAGCGCTAGTAATGCCGGGCGCCCAAAAATGTTGATGAGTAAAGCGTTATTTGTTGCCGGCCTACCTTTTGATATGTCTCCGAAGGAATTATTCATGCTTTTCGCTGAGCAAGGTCCAGTCGAAGGGTGCTACATTTTTCCATTCCTGGACCCCTTCGGGCGTCGGTTCGGTCATATGGTCATGGCCACATTTTTTGCTGCTCAGAAGGTATTTGCAAAACCCTCCCCCATTCACTACTCCGGCTTTAGTCCTAATAAATCCTAGGCTCAGGAAGCGTTCGATAAATATACCATACGGAATTGCCTCCTAGAAGTTGGCTATCGGCATCTGGAACCTCTCATGGGCGGCCTCGAATACAATTCCCAACAACCTGGGTTTCAAGGACTGCCTACCCCATCCTTCCCAATGTATTGCCCTACCGCCCCACACCAGAATTGGGCCCACCATCCGTTTATCGGACAAATTCCTACCCCCCCAGGGATTGCCCCACAGATGCTGGCTTTCAATCAGTCCTATCTTCCATTCTCCCCTGGCCATGTTCCCCCTTCCGCATATGGCCATCAACAGATTCATACAATGCCACCCCCGGGTTTCGAGCAATCCTATTCGCAGTACAGTACCCCACCAAATTCGCCACCTTTCCATACCCATCCTTTTGGATGGCAAACTCAGGGGCGCGGTATGAATCGCACTTTCCAGAGCGGGAGAAACTTTTCTCGCCGCTCATCATACCGCCAAACGTCTTCGAATTTTACTCCGTCTTCTCCAGGGGCAGGGAGCGGAGATCAGCACATCCGCTCGATCTCTAACTCTTCGTCTAGCACACTCGTCTCTGGCGCATCTGAGCAGAAGTTCCATGGCCCAGTCATTGCCAATGGCTCCTATCCGTATGTTAGGTATGGTACTCCTCAGAAAGGCCACAGTTTGAAGGATGAAACTTCGCCTTCCGATGAGCAATCGACACCATCTCCAGTAGCCGTGCGCTCCGCTCAGGAATCCGAAACACCAACCAAGTCCGCATCAAAGGCCTCTTTTCAGGCCATAGTCCCAGAAGCTGTTCCCGAAACGCCAAAGCCAGCAGACCCTGCCAATCTGTTTGTCAAGAACTTTGATGACGATATTATCTCAGACCCTGACGATCTCAAAAAATTATTTGAGCCTTACGGCCCTGTTGCCTCGGCTCATCTTGCCATGATCCCTGGAACTAATCGGAGTATCGGGTATGGGTTTGTAGCATTCGCCAAAGCAGACGATGCAGCGAATGCAAAATTAAAACTGAATGGCTCGATGGTTGGCAAGAAGAGGCTTTTCGTGAGCTACGCCGAACGAAAAGAAGAACGGACCCAGAGACTTAAGCTGCATTTTAAGAAGGGGAAGAATAGTCCTCGGGGTGATGGAAAAGAGCCCAACCCCAGTAATCCCGAAAGCGCACATGCTCATTCTTCGGATAACGGGGAGGAGGGAAGCACAGAGGGAACTGAAAAAGGGGAGAAAGCCGGAAGCATTGAGAAAGAACCACAAAGTCCCCCGCTAGAGAAGAGCACAAACCGTCCTAAGCATAGACACGACCAGGATTTAATTAGGGAACCTCTAGAGGTATCTCAGATTGGCGAGGCTAGTGAGAATGGTAATTTAACCACAGGGGCGCTTGCGATAGATGACCGCGCTCCTCTCACTCCTGTTGAAAACGCTCCGCATATCGTGATAGAACAGGACACCGCAGCGGCGACAGGGTGGCGTGGGAGGACTCAATTGACAGGAAGTGAGTTCTCTGACATTGAAATTTCTTTGGTGTCTGATAATGCTAACCATCGTATTGAAGTCACCGAAGTAGAAGAGGAGGAAGTGGCGAAGGACACTGCCAATGGTGATAACACTGCAGCATATTCTGAGCCAGCACTGCCACAAATTCGGGACCGTGTTCTGGATGCTGTTTCCGGGCAGGTGCATGAGTCTAATTTCCACGACCAAACCAATGAGAGGCTGCAAGGCGAATCTACTCAGCCGGATGCTCCTGGAGACTTCTTGCGGCCCAGTGGAAGTAACGGCTTTCACAGACAACAGCATTACGACAACCGCTCTCCAAGCCCGCACAACAGCAATCGTGGCCATAGAGCACAATACCACAATCATGGCCAAAATGGGACGGGGCGGGGTTACCGAGGTTACGTCTATCAGAATCCAAGCTACGGCCGCGGAGGTGTCAGGTTCTACGGGAACAACAGACCCGGAGGTAATGGCGGATACCACCAATCTTTCAATAACCCCTCTTCTGGTGGACGTACTGTGTTTTTCAATAACAGCACCCAGCCCTTCTCCACGGAGAGTAGCTATGAACCGATTGGGCCTCAAAATCAACACCGTAAGAAGAAATGGCAAGGCGGCAACAGGAACGGCCGCGGAGGGCAGCAACAGAGAGGATCTCCTGCTACCATCGATCATCACACAGTCAATAACGTGATGCTCGATATCAGTGATACTGGTCAGGGGGCGGTGGCAGCTTACTAAGCTTCACGGGCGAACCGTGTTCGAGAAAGAGAGCGGGGGAGCGGGAGGGGACCCAGGCGATGGGAATTTCAATGGGGATAGCGATAGGGAGGGTTTATGGGAGTGAGAGAAAAATAGGTGAATAGTGGGGTGCGGGAGGGTGCGGGAGGGTGCGGGGGTCAGGGTGGCATGAAGTAGCTAGAACATAGTATCCCTTATCTCAAAGTTCTGGCTAACTTACTGTAGTTTTCTTTTCTCTTCTCTTCTCTTCCTCTTGTTTTTTCATTCTCAGAATCTCATTCCAGCATTGCACTGTGGCCGGGTGCTCTAATTCCATGTTTTAATTTTTTTTTTCAAGATGTGCTTCAGAACTGGTTCTAATCTAAAGAACCCCCCATCCTTCCATGGTGGGCTTGCTCACTTTTGCTGTACTTTTAAGGATGTCTGTCTATGCTTAGCTATCGTTTCGGGATACATTAGTAACTTGACGGCGCTGATCTGGATAGCTTTTTCCGCTTTAATGGGTTTGGTAGAACCTCTTTTCGTCCACTTTTCTCGAAAGAACGTGCATACAGTAAAGGGTAGTGTGATATTGTGTTCTAACCCCGAGAGGCGGGTATCCTAACCGACCAGGTGTTCGCTCTGTCCACAGTGCAATAGTACCCAACAGGAAGCACTTTTAGCTGCTTCGCTCTGTTACCGTATCTTTCCTCAAGTTCCTGCGAAATTGCCATACCATAACCGTCCATGCCATTTCACAGGTAACAGGCCCCGAGGATCACCGTTGAATGTGGTAACCTGCGCTGCCACCCAGTGTTTCCAAGCAGGCCGCAGCCCTTCTACCATAGGCGGATAGAACGACATGAACATAGCGAAACACGTGCAAAACTTGTGATCCTTCCCCTACAAAGTAATGTGCCGGTACGGGAAGCGAGCCAAAAAATAATGCTGGTGATCTGAACAGTAGAACCGAGTGATGAATAGTGACCGCATACCACTCCCATATGGGAAAGATTTACCGTATACACGATATAGCATAAAAAAGGGGAACACAGTACTGTACCGTACCGTTATCATTATTCACACGCGCACGCTCTGTGTGAAGAGGAAAAAATTGGAAAAAATTGGGGGATTGCGGGGAGAAGGCCGGGAGGGGGGGGGGGCGGGATGGGGGATGGGGGTCAAGTTCTCTATCATGCGGTTAAAATCTCTCGAAGTCCAACTATCCAAATTATCAGCGGAAATCAGCCCGTGATCCGAGGACAGGCCCGTCCAGACGAATTAACGGGAAACCTATAATCTGCCTTGGGTAACTTTTTTTTTCGGGAGCTTTTTTTTGTTCCCGGACAATTGGACCTTATTAGAGTTTCTGCCCACGCGAGGGAGCCGGAGGACGGCATAGTCTACCGTATTAATTAGACATGACTTTTTTTGCTGCCCCCGGGTGAGTCTCCATGAAGCTTGCATAGACTAACCCTTCCCTACACCTACAGTGCCTACCTGCGGTCAGATATGAACGAACGAAGCAAAAGGTCTGGGAACAAGCCTGTTAAAGCGGGGTGTCTCGATGGGGGAGGGGGGGACGGGCCACTCTGGTTTTTTTATTATTATACCGTGCCCACGACGAATAGCCTTGTTCATCACATACTGTAACTTGCCAGCTTCGTCCTTGGTATTCTACGGTGTGGTTAGTTTATTGTGATGCTATCATAATGCTGTGTGATAACCGCCCAGTTACGAGCGCTCGCAAGAAAGACAAAAACCTGTTCCGGAGGTCGGCACTCCATCTCGCAGTTCGAGAAACTCGGCTGCGGCCCACGGGTGTGTTAACCGAAACAACCGACCGAGCTGAACTCGACCGACTGGTTACGGTACGATACTCGAGCAACACATAATACTCCCCCGTCGCCATCTATGTTATCCATCTACAAGTATCTACTATACAGTACTGTATAGTACCGGTGCGGTGCGCAGAAAGAAATCCCAAACGGACCTTTTTCATCACCGGCCCCATCTCCACCTGATGCGGCGGGTAAGGCAGGCTAGAGCTTCCCCTCTTCGATAGCGGAGTAAAACCGGATGGGATGAATTGCGCCTACTTGTACGATACCAGTTATGGCTCCCTTCTTCATAATAAACACCACAATAAGTTACCGCCCTCGAGTACCGTACCGCACCGTTTGATGCGGTATTGTACCGTACTTGTACATCGTCACGAACACCGACACCACCGACCCCACACTTCGCCGTATAAAAACACCTCTACCGTTGCATAATTAATGGGCAAATGGGGGCGGAACTCGTTTTCGTAATACCTCGGCTTACGCTTACCGTAGTTCTAGCCAACACAAGAGAAGAAAAAAGGAGACATGCGCTGCAAAAAGGCACAAAGTACAAAATCACGTGATTGCATGTGACGCGGGCATGGCTCGCAACGGAAAACTAAATCCGCTTGGCAAATATATTTGTATTAGTAATTTATTATGATATGACTATCATACTTTTTTTCATCAGACGTGAGGCTAAAATGAGGAATTTTGTGTATGTGTGTGTGTAACATTTTGATTTATTTGCGTATTTACACGTGCCAGATTGTGATATTGGGGAAGGAAAAGAAAATAAAATAAAATGCGGGAATCACATGTGATGGCTGGTGCTTGACATGTGGGCTGGGCTATTGGTTGGGGGGGCGGAGTTGTTGGGCCTGAGGTTTCGGGGCGTCAATGTGCATGTGCCGATGGATGATGGATGGGCGTTTTCTCACGTTTGGGAGGGGGACGTTGTCGGTGTTGAGGGTTTGAGCATGGTACCGGTACCATATGGTAGTCTGCTGGTGTGTGATGATGTGAAGTTGAGGAGGATGGGGAGGTATCATAGGAAGGGGGGAGAGAGGAGGGGATATGCTATCATGTCCTATGGGAAAGGAAAAGGGGAGAGAAGGAGGAAGGAGCCTAGGGGGGGGATTGACCGGTTCGATCGATTGTGGGAGTGTATGATAGATTAATGTTGCCCTAGTCAATCCTTTCTTTCTTTTGCCGCTCTTCACCATCAAGGAAAGGAACTTACAACCCTCAACCGCCTCTCTTTCGTCCAGAGGACTGGTACGGTGCGTGTCTTCTTCACTCAACACCTCTCCCCCTCTCTCCCCGCCCGCCCGCCCGCATCCCACCCCCTAACCCGACCATTACCGCCCCGCAACACCACCCTCCCCGCTGGGTGGCTTTGATTCCATCGTGAGTTGTCACGGTACGAGCACTGTACAGCCCCGCGAACCTTGTCTTTGTCGGCGGTTCATTGATGAGTGAGTGAGTGATTGTTGATGCTGTTTTGCTTTTTCCTCTCACCTTCTGTGCTATTTTCATTCTCGCCTGCGTAAAAATAATTTGGAATAAAAAGGAATACCGACAGTGAGCGTGTGAAGGGAGTAAGTGAGTGAGTATCGAGCAGTCAGTAGGCGAAGGAGGAGGACGAAACAACTAGATAAGTTCCTTTTTCTGGACGCGGCTCATACGGTAGCCCCCTCTTTCTTCTTTCACCTCTTTCTTTCTTTTCCTCTTTCACTCACACGGAGGAGGGCAAACTTACTTGCCCTTACCTTACCTCTCACCTCACCCGTCGCCTACTTCGCTTCTTTATTATTATTGCCGTTTCTTTACCACCACCCCACGTATCCGAGGGGATTCATCATATTCTCTTTCTCTCTCTGGCCTCTTTTCCTTTTTCTTTTCTTTTTCCCTTTCTTCCGTTTTTTTCCTCGTGTTTGTTGTTTCTTCTTTCTTGGACTGAATCAAATAACGAGAAAGATAGAGTGGGGAAAGGAAGGAAGGAAAGTTCAGGATAAGGGGGAAGTCAAGAAATAGAAAATAATAATTCAGCAATGGCTACACGGACTCGCTTCAAATCCTCTTCTCCTGCGCCTTCATCCTTATCAACCTCGACAACGATGACGTTGGACCCCGTCGCAGCAGCAACTCCTCACCCACAGCAGACGACCTCGACAACGACGACCGCGACAGCAGGTTTACCCTCATCGAACTTTCAACAGCAGTTCCCGCCGCAGACGCAGGTTCATCATCACTCATACCCAAATGCTGGTCACCTTTACCATCACCATGCCCACCCCCGAGGACCCCCACCCCGTCTCGATGACTACGTCGCGGCCAAGATCGTTCCGGAGGATCCAACCAAGCGATTCTCGTCGACGCCCGATAACGCACCACTCGCAATACTGAATTTTCACAATGCGGTTCCCCGGAATTATGGAAACCATTCGGTGCCTTCCTGTGGTCCTGTTCCTGTTGTGCTACCGCCCCCCGTAGGGGGTGCAGGAGGGGGAGGGGGAGTGAATGGTGTAGGGAGTGTTGGCCATGTTCTCGGACAACCGCCCGCATCTTCGTATGGGGCTCATCACGAACCCCGTGAGGGGGGGGATGCGGTTCCGCAGTTTGGGTACCGGAAGAACGAAAACTCGTATCATCGCTATGCGCCTACGGAGAAATCGAGATCCTTATCCATTCAGTCTTTGATATCTTCGCCGGAATTGACCCCCCCAACATCATATTCAAATAATGACGGGCAGTCGGGCACACGGAAAAGAAAGGGTAGTGACGGGGATGTCGGGGGTTCGCATGGGACCCGCAGCGGCAGTATTGTCTCCACGACTGTTACCATGGATGATCCAGAGGTTCGAGAGGTGGTTGAGGCTTTAGGGGGGCTGAAGGGTGGTGAGCACACCAGAATACTCGTCCCCTTCCTGATTTCTTTTTTCCCCTTTTAATTTGGCTCTTGGAATGAAAAAAAAAAAAAGCGAAAAGAAAACAGATTGGAAAAATAAATAAATAAGAAGGATGTTCTGCGTGAATCGATTTGGTTTCTTTTTACTAAACTCTTTCACATGGAATTAGACTTCACTGCGACATCGCCTACCACCGCCAATCATCAGCTTCCCCCACACCAACATAATCCATCCGGAGTTGCCGAGCAACAGCAGCCGCAGCACCAGCATCCAGAACACGAACCACTCATCAATCTTATCACCTCCTCCGCACAGCGGGCTCACCCACTAATCTCCTCTGTGATCACTACGGGTCTCTCCGCCTACGGTGCTTCCAAATCATACTCCCCCTCCTTCCGCTACGCCGCTGAGTCAGTGGAGAGCCGAGTTGGGGTGCCGGTTGGAAACGTGGTATCGGCAGTTGGACGGCAGACCGGACTGGACAGCGCACTAAGGAGGGGTTTGGGAGGGAACCGGAGGGGTAGCTCGGGTGGGGAACAACGTGCAGATACAAAGAAGAGGAAAACGAACAATAAGAACGGAGATTTGGACAAGGGTGAGGAAAGTTTGAAGGTCATGGCCCAGCAGCAGCAGCGGCAGCAACAGCAGAGCACATTAACCAGGATGAGTGATAGAGATAATCAAACTCCTGACACGAGCGTTAGCGATAGGCAGGTTGCGGCCCCGAACCAGACCTGGCCTACTAGGGTAGTGCTTAGTACATACGGGTTTGGTGCGGCGTTGAATGAGGAGAGCCTGAAGAATCTGAAGTACTGCCTGGACTGGCTTCGCTTCTTGAATGCGCATTTGGGGAAGTTAGTGTCTGCATTGAAGAGCGTTGTTGAAGAATTGGACGATCATCAACGATCACAAATGGGCGAGGACAGGCAGACCAACGGTGGAAGAACCAAGGCTCTCCCTGCCTCGTATGAGAGCTCACGAGCCGTCCTTGCGGCAAAAGTTGAGAGTCTGAAGGGCGATGTAGTCGCCACGATGAAGAAAGTGGTGGAGGTAGTAAGCAATTACACCGGTAGCGCTCTACCGGAGAATGCCCGAGAGTTGATTAAACGTACTCCCCTCCCCCTTTCTCTCACATTTTCCCCTTTATTACCAGCTACTAATGTGTTTATGCAGGTCATATATTTGCCCTTCCACAACGCTTCCAAGCCGCCAATGCCTCGGAACTCGTCGAGAAGGAAAAGGATGGTCCTATGTCTTCTGCCAGCAGGGCGCTAGTTTTGGCGAAGGAGGGCCTCGACATGATGCAGCAGGTCAGCGACGTCGTCAAGGGGACTATCGATCGGGCGGAGGAGTGGTGCGAGAGGTTGGGGAGGAAGAAGAGGGAGGATGATGGACAAGGTGGTGAAGAAGGGAAGAAGACCGAATGGGTGGATGGGAGAAGAGATGGGGATGGAGATGTCAAGATGGAAAAGTCTTGAGATTGGTACCGGTGGGGCGCCTCTGTTCATGCTTTTTTCACTCGTTTGGTTTATTTGTTTGGAGTATATATTTTCTTGTGAGGTTGGGGTTTCCTTTTGCTTTACTTTGCTCTTACGGTGGCTTGCACGTCGGTAGGTTACCTGGGCGTCACGTCGATTGACTGACCGGAGTTTGACACGGAATGCAAGGCCGGAAAGGGGCGAGTGGGGCGGACAGGATATACTGGTAGGAACGGAGTATGCTGTGTTTTTTTTTCATTTTTCCCCCTTTCTCTCTATTATTTGGTTTGATAGCTTGCTCTATTTGTTCATTTCGGAGACTGGTGGGCGTATCTTACTTTATTCTTTACTTTGGTTGGGGTTGGGACAGGATTGGTAGGGCGGGGTCTACGCGTGGTGGGATTCGATATATAGGTTCTTTTTTTCTTTTTCTTCTTTTTGCTCCGTTGCGTGTGCACTTTTTATTCAAGACGGAAGAGGGCAGGAGTCTTTAAACATCATGATAAATAAAAGAGGTTGGGGGTTTTGTTTCGTGATGTTGGTTCATCCATATGGGATTTGTTTGGCGTGAAATGAGCCGTTGCAACGATTGGAGTCATTGTACTGTGCAAGTACTGTTTGACATGGAGTCCCTCGGTGGCTACGCTAACCTCCTCGAACCTGCACCCTGGCTAATGCAAGCGCCCTGCGCCCGTTCGATTTGGGATCTTTTGCTGTGGTATCCTACTTGTATGCACGAGGGATAATCAATGGAAGCATCAACCTGCCCATTTCATTCCACTCGCGATCGCCATCCCTGCCCGGGACCTACGAGTATAATATATCCATCCTTAAATACCGGTCTGGTTCCTTGGCTGCCACGAACCAAAGCGATATACCATCACAGAACTCCTTCCGGACGCTACAACACATTATTACAGCATGCCCCTTCCTCTACCGAGCACAATATTGTACCATAGACCACACCACCGAAACCATCGCCCCACCCCCACCCCAAGCTAGGAGTCGAAGAAGAAGAAGAAGAAGAGGTCTCGACCCCTCGCAAATTAGGAATGGGGACATTATAGGTGGAGCTCCGGAGTGGGACTTTGCGATTGTTGCTGGTATAGCCTATGAGATGTATAGTACTGCAGCTAAGTTACCTACCTACCTACCTATTCCTACCCATCCGCCATGCTGAAAGAGTACTCGAGGGTGTCCATGGGTGATCGGACGGACAGGGGTCAGAAAATGTATGCTGATACATACATTTTCCGTCCCCTGTCCGTCCGATCACCCAGGTACATACACCCCCCGAGTGGATAGAGTAGAAGTATACGGTAGTATAGTAACTTATATAGCATAGCACAGCGCACAAGCCCCAAAGGAAAGAATTTTAGAAAGAAAAAAAAAGTGCATAATAGTAATGAACCGAGGAAGGAAGAAAGAAAAGAAAGGCAAAAAAAAAAAAAAAAAAGGAGAGGGAAAAAAAGCTTGTCTTTTTTCTTTCTTTTCTCTACTTTCTTTTCTTTCTTTTCGTCCGGTGGATATGCATCGACTCATCGGAGGAATGGATGGGTGGATGGGGAAGTACAGTATACTAACCGTTCTTTGATGATTATACATGTTTTGGGTAATGTATGAAATGGGTGAAATTGAAATGGAAAGATGGAGATGGAGTTTTGATTGTCGTTTCATTGCCCGGGCTGCGGCGCTGTGGGGGGTGGGGGGGTTACTTTTTTGGGGGGATGGGTGGATGATGGGTGGGGTTTCCCGTTTTTGTTTTTTTTGTATTTTGTTTCTGCACTATATTATACGGTAGGATAAAGGTTTTGGGAAATTTTGAAGAACGGCACTGTGCAGTGCTAGTATTGTATACAATGTTGTTGCGTGATGGCGGGTTTTTGGTGGGGTATTCACTTTTTTCTGCATGGGTGAGCCATTGAATGAATGAAGGATAGAGCTGTCGGTGAGTAGGATAGTCTGTGTTGTGCTTGCATATTACTTGTTATAGTAGCGGTTTTGGCATAGTTATCGTACGCGCAGCACTAGTAAAGTGGTTCCTGGTTCTGTAATAGGTATGGCGAGGGGAATCTTTGATATAATAAAAAGCCCGCTTGTTGCTGGTTGCGGCGATCATTCCCGCCTGCGCGATTCTGGTGGGGGGATGGAGAATTATCGGAACGACTTTCACGACTGCGGAGCAACTCACGCTCTAACTAGAGCCAAGAGGGATGGGTTCCTTTTTCTTCTCTCGGTATCAAAATTCGCTTATTGATCGCTTCTTGCGGTATGACATATCATTGAATACCCGTGACGCCCTAGACTACTGATATTTTCCAAGAGTTTCTCGTTTCCTGCACTGCGCTGTGCCAACTGATATTGAAAATTGCTCTAATTGATTTTAAGGCGTAGGAGGGGGAATTCTTGGGGTAGCTGCGGTGCACGGATAAGAGACTGCTGGTATTTCGTGTGGCATTGGGATGGATAGTGGGGGTTGGTCTGAATGCGGGTACCTCGGGTAAGGTGTGATGTGCTGTAGCGGTTGTTTGGGTTCTGGAGTGCATTGTTGATGGTCTCCTAAATTTCTTTTCTGGGTGAAGGTTTCCATGTTAGAGCACAGTACTGGTAGAGCACAGTACGCCCGTTCTGGAAGGCGCTTTCGACTCCGGCCCATGTTCGTTAACTTTGGATGCCATTGGTATGGTGGTGCTCCGTTATGATGCGATGTTCATGCTGTATGTCTAGCTGGAATCGCCTAATGTATTATGCTTAGTCCGCACATTTACGAGGGGGCGGAGGAAGAGAATGGGGGAAAGAAGGGTAAGAACGTGGGAATGAGGGGAGAGGAGAAGGTGGTGATTTAGGAAGGTGGGGTTAAGTATCGAGGGAGTTAGGGAGAGTGTATGTGCCGGAGTGGATATGCTCATGAATAGTCCTCTCTTTCCCCGCGCTTGTTCCTTCATGTGTGGAGAGGGATAGTGGGGGGTAGGAGGGGAGATGTGGATTTCATTTCCATTTTGATTTATTATCCTGATTTAGTTTGGTCATAGGAAGCGATATGGTATAGTGCAGTAATCCTACCTTCACGGCATATTATGAAACCTACCGCTCCGAAAAATGGATGAGCGAATCGCAAGCACTCGACCGGCTAGGGAGTATCTTTTGTATCGTAAGTATCGAATTCTGCCATGTCGATCCTCTGGTTTAGCAGTTGGTCGGTTTCTCGATAATCTTAGATTGCACACATACATCTCATCCAGTCTATTCTACCCCGCGATCCCCCAAACTGGAAACGCCATACGGGTAGGTCGCAGGAGGGAGCTTTCCTCGCACAAAATGAATTATCCGAAGGCCGCACGAAAGCCGGGATAGCTGTTAAAGATTATATGCCGGTTGTTGGGGAGAAACCAGTGGGGCGTAATGTGGGGAAACCTTGAACGAAATTGCTCCACTATCAACGGAACTTTGTCAGAGCTCAAAGTTCTTGGGCCATCTCGGCTTTGGTGATCGTGTCACTGGGGGGACACTAGTTGTCTTTGATGAAATAGTTGGAAAAGGATGGGATGAGCGATGAGGGAAGGGCAAAATGGAATGAATGATATGTTCAGTTTTGGTTTTTTTCCCTTCCCCCCCTTTTTCCTTTTTCCCACCCGTGATGATATCGCCTCCAGGCTGCCTCGGAAATTTCCGTGGGGAAGCCAAAATATGGCTTGCCCTACAATGCCTTCCTCTTCTCCGCTTACTGTGTTTTTCTCCGTATTGCTCGCCTCTGTAGATGGACTAACTCGACTTCTAGTACAGTACCTTATCGCACGATGCAGCCCTGTACCCACAGAGCGCGCGGATCAAAACCTGAGCAATTCCTCTCGTATATCGCTGCAATGCCTCGCAATCGTAAATCCCTCTGCAAGGAAAAAGGGTTTTCGGATAATCTTCTGGGACAGTGCAGTACGGTAAGTTAACGGTGCGCGCCGATGCGTGAGTGAACGATGTGTTCTCACAAGCACGCACACATGTAATCGTAGTGTCACAAGTACTGCCGAGACCGGATCGAATCTGATTGGCGGATGAGCAGCAAGGCTGAAATGGAAGGGAGCGCCATGTGATGATGTTGTACCGTCGAGATAAGCTTTGGGAGGGGGATGGAGAAAATTGCCCCGTGTGACCGCGTTTGGCGAGGTAGATGGAAAGCCTCACATGCGTTGGTTGTTCTTGCCTTTGCTGGCCATTGCGGGGTTTGTCTGGAAAGATTCTGTGCGGGTGTGGCCGGGCTGTGGTGGTGTTGACTTTTGGAATATTCATCGCGGTACAGTACTCGAGTACAGCGCGAATGCTGTACCGGCATTACATCGGGCAGAGCATTGCCCGGCATTGCATTCTTTGCTGTGCTACCGGTAAGCGTTACTAGGGGTAGATTGTAGATCATGCGGTCCCCGAGTTACTTGCGCAGAGTATAGTATAGCACGGTACTGTACTAGTACTGAGAGGCGAGACGATGCAGACGTCCACGTCTCATCGGCATCAGATAATAGATCGATCCGTCCATTCTCATGCATGATACCCTGGAGCAAAGGAGAAGTCGGCTTGCGATGCGTAGGTACATACATCTTAAACAAGAAGGATAGGTTATATATCGGCGCGTATGATACCCTCATCCGCACGGAGCTAAATTTGCGAGGCATTGTACTAGCAAGGCCGCAACGGGGCTCGCCAGAGACGTTCGCTGCCTGCTAGCTCCTAGTAACTCCATTTCGCTGGCCATTAATCTATTAGGTGTGTTTCACCCTTTTGGAAATTTCCCGAGTCCCCCAGGCTGGGGGTGGTCACCCTAAACTTTCTGGCACGAGCCTGAATTCCGACATCAATATAAAAAAATTTCTTCTTCTTTTCTGCTTCTCGTCTGTCTTTACCCCTTCTTTGCGCGCCACTGGGTTTCGCTAGGGAAATCGTCCCGCAAGTATTACCGTATATGTTGAAGGCTTCCGAATCGGGGGTCTGGTGGAAATGGGGCGTGAGGACGTTAGAAAGGGGAATCATTGGAAAGCTCGGGGTGCGTTTTAAAGAGAGAGTATCCTAGAAGTGATCATTAATTTCTCCGAGTGTACCACCTTGGAAGGCTCTCTCGGGCATCCTCGTGACTGATTGACTGGGCAAGTTGTGGAAGAATAGCGGGGGCTCTTATCATGGGCTGATTAGAGGGGAGAAGGGAACCGAAAGAAGGAAATTATGGACAGGCAGAGTTTGCAAGGACTCTGTCATCCCCTGGTCAAGCGTCTAGACCTAATGCCTCCAGGCTCGAAAAAAGGAGGTTGTTCTGGTGAAGGCGCACGGGGGGTGATGGGATTGGAATATGTTTCTCCTGGCGAACACCATTGCGCCTCGGCTCGATGCAGTCTATCACTCCCTCCAAGTGTGCGCAATACGGATATCCGGCGTGCTCCTCCGCACCCTGCCTCCTTGATCAATTCGCCTACCGTACCCATATCATCCCACCGACAAAAGTATAATAAAGCCTTGTCGTCGCAATGAGCCCCACTCGCCCCCAGCCCCCGCATACCGGTACGGAGATACGTGTAATAGTCCCACTTGTTCACGGCATCGGGTTTATGGCCTACACTTAGAACGCTCCGTGTTGGATCTGCGTAATTTGCGACTGAGCACGTGATCAAGCGGTCCACGCGTAAATTGGCGGGGCGTATGGCGTTGCGCCGGGTTTCAAAGGGTGAATCGCGTAGTATTGTTTGTGTTAGCCGAACTGCGTTTACCTCTCGATCGTGATGGGTATGGTCGAGAATGTGGAGCAGATCGCCAAAGGTCTCTTCGAGTTGTTTGTGATGAGCGCATGCTTTCCACCTTCCCCACAAAGGAAGCAACAATCGCTGGCGGAGCAGTGGAAGAGGGAGCATATTCTGGTACGCTCAAGTGGTCACCAAACCCCTCTCACGCCCGATAGCCCGACCGTGCATGGGTGCCGAGACGAAATCCCCCGACCACGTACCCGTAACCTCCCGGACACCAGAATATGCATACAGCGGCTATGGAAACGGCCTTCGGAGATCCGTATACTGTTCATTGAAGGTGCAATTGTGAGAGGTGTGGCAAATGGAGCGGAGGCTTGGGATATGGTTGGTGTTGGCATGTTTCTTCGTTTCATGGCTCCTCCTGGATGTATTATACTCGCTTATTAGGCTGTAGTTGTCGGCCCTAATGCTCCATAGGGTTCCGGTAGCGTGGGGATCAACCGAGGTGATGTCTTTTGCTGGGAGTGCTGCTGCAGAAAATATCGCGATTGAGGGGCTGAGTGTTTGTTGCACTATAACGCTGTAAGTAGTTTGGGCCGGGATGGTGTGTGATGAGGGGCATAGGCTGTCACTCAGCAGTTATGCGCGTTGAGAATAATTGATGCGGAGGTAATGATCATCGATGAGGGTTTGGCGCTGCGGAGTAGAGCGGCTCAAGTGGAGACACAGCGTTTGCATCAAGTGGTGGAGAGCTTTGTGATCGATAGAATTGATTGTTAAGGAGGAAAGTTGAGAAGAAAGTTGAGAATAGGAGGGAGGAAGTTAGGCGGGGGAAAGACAGGGAGGAAGGAAAATCAAGTAGGAGAAAACTTTTCATAGCTTGTGTGTCCCTTTACTGGTTCATGCGCGTACTACCGTTGCCTCAGAGCGCGGCTATTTCCAACAATGTGTCCCCGAAGTTATGTAGCTAGGCGAGGGATCGAAGAGGGAGCAAAGGCCGCAGAACATAGAACATTGAAAGATATAAGGAGGTACAAATTGGCAATAAAAAGTGCTATTTTCCAGTACATGTAGTGGTTTGCGTTCTCATCTGCCCAGCCCGCCCGTCTTGGAGGCAGGACGGAGCCGGCTACACAACCATAACTCTCGAAAATTCTAAATAACAGCCATATCTTTAGGATGATGTGGTTTTATAGGAGTGCACAGAGGGGATCCTTCTCTAGTCGCGTCTTTTCTGACTTCAATAAGGCAGTATTTGCCGACAGTAAAATTTCGGATCTCAATGTCATACTGGTCACTTCCGAGGGTTTGTTGCCAAGACTTACTGCTTTGCATGCATTATAAGTGGAGAAAAGCTTATTGACCATAGCCTAGATGATTCAAAGGAGCCGTTGCTGCTAAATCCACCAGAATGCTATGGCATCATTCCGGTTTCGTTACCTTAGCGACACGTTTGCCGAACCAGCTGAATCCCCCTAGGGAATGGGCACCGGTGAGCTTATATTCTAGATAGAGAAAAGGGGGGAAATGGGGGGGGGGGGGGGGGGTGGAGCGGGGGGGGGGGGGGGGGGGGAGGGGGAGGGGCGGGGGGGGCGGGGGGGGGGCGAGGGGGGGGGGGGGGGGGGCCGGGGGGGGGGCGAGGCCGGGGCG
>Ga0307513_10003646_pt1 | contig 20835 bp, 22 predicted proteins | sample 15_EM_MG_FD_202174 | JGI IMG/M metagenome (GOLD analysis project Ga0307513, IMG submission 202174) | Populus trichocarpa ectomycorrhiza microbial communities from riparian zone in the Pacific Northwest, United States - 15_EM | ecosystem: Host-associated > Plants > Roots > Unclassified | place...
TATGGCGAGATTTTGATGTGATGTATGTTGTAGTCTTCGAGTAGCACCTGCAAGATTTCGTTGTCGAATTCACTTCCATTGCCGGTGGAAATTGTGTCTACGTTGCCCCACCGGCATATAATGTCTTCGAAGATAAATAAATCTACCGCTTTGGCCCTAATTTTTCTCAACATTCGGGCTTCTGCGTATCCAGGGGTGGCACATCTGGCCGCGACGTAGGCGATATACCCGCGTGATTTGACCATCATTGCACAGTCGAGATGAAATTGGCGAAACGATTGAACTGGGGCAGAAGGAATGATGGGAATAGTGATTTTTCTTTCGTTACGAACTTGGCGCGCATGACACGATCGAATCCATATGGCGACGTCCCTGTTCTAATCAATCCACCAATAGCGCCTGACAATGGCTTTCCTCCGTCACTGCAGCCTACGGAAGCCTACGAAAGCCTTCGGTACCTCGTCCCAGGAAGGCCCATTCGAGAGGCTAATCCTCAGGATTATTCTGAGAGGTTTTTTAATCGTCCCGATGCAGTGCGCGACTTTCTCCGTAAAATATCCCCGAACGCTGCTCGGGAACGGAGTGGAAAGACTCGAACTGTCTTGACCAGTCGATGAGTATGCTAGTGCTACCCGAATCCCTGGATAGTCTATCTAATATGCGATGCCTTGGGATCCCTTGTTGCTTGGAGGTGAGAGCGTGGACGATCTCGTCACAAGGCCATGTTACTTCATCATTGACCAAGGTAACGCGATGGAATAGGTCGAACTTAGCTTTGGAATTGATAATCCAGACCCTGAGATAAGCATAAAGCTCAATGTTGGAGGCGCTTTCGCCTTATGAACGATTCTTTGTTGTACATCTCCAGTGGTGCGAGTCAGAAATGGCGTATATAAGGACTCGCTTCGCTCGTCATGTACCCAAGTGTTTGTAGCGGATCCCAACAAACACTAGTTTTGCTCGTACAGAGGAACTTGCCTAAATGTATACGGTCGGGAGTCACCCGAGCCGTAGAACTTTAGCACTGAGGGAAACCTATGTGGTGAATTTCACCAAGGTGAAAACACCACAAAGAACACCACAAGTTGTAGTGATTCAAAATGTGGTGAAGTTGTCGAGAAGTTGTGGTGGTTTTGTGGTGGTTTTGTGGTGGCCTTGTGGTGAAGTTGTGGTGTAGTTGTGAAGTTCAATATGAAATTTGTCCGACTTGTGGTGGTTTCTTCGTGGTGGATTTCAACCAACGTAGTGATATTTGTAGTGATATTTGTAGCGATATATATAGTGAATTATAGCATACAAACCACTACAAATTACCACCACATGTACAAAAGGACAGAATCGACCAAAACACACCACATACGACAAGTATACGACAAGTATATGACAGGTATACGACAAAAATATGGCAAGAAAGGTTGTATGTACAATAGCGAGACCGGCTCTAGAATAGATGGTCAGATGCCTATGCATAAGAAAGGGTTGGTAAGAGTTCACATACCTGGTGCCAATGGTCCAAGAAGTCCAAGAATGAAATGCTGGAGGAATTGGTTAGGGAGTGGAAAGTGGCAGAGACAGGTTCTATGCACCAAATGCACCCTCAGTGGCGAGAGCCAACTCCTTGGGATGACGACGAGGACTCGAGGCAGCAATTGTCAGGGTGAGTTTAGGAGCTGGCTTTGGGGCCTTGGGTGCCGTGGGTGCCGTGTTCTGGGGAGCTCGCTCATTTCCCTTGCGTGATGCCTTCTTGGGAGGCATGGGTGCATGTTGGTCATTGGTGTCTTCATGCTTGTCACCTGGTGGTGATGGAGAACAATCGCTGTGCCACCAGATGTGATCGAGCCACAAGCATCTTCCCAGTGAAGCACCGAGTGTAATCGTGAAGAACAAATAGAATCGTAAGGCTGTTGACAAAATAGTAGGCTATGAGTTATGCATCTTATGCACACGAGCACGCGGCGTTACGGAGCAAGTATCGGTGGCAAACGTTCAGGGAGGTACCGGATCGGAGGAATGACTTGAGAATCGAAAGGAAAGGAGAATTATCGAGGTAGTATAAGTAGAGAATGACATTGAGGTCGTAGCTCGAGTGACAGGGTGAATGGGGTGCGGAAATGGGAAATTGAGAGAGCTGGACGGATGTTGCAGACGTCTTCAGCGCCCTTTACCTCAGAATGATTACTACAAACGAGTCTAATATCCGTGCTGGGTTGCCAGAGGGTTCCACACAAGTATTGACGAAGGGACCTGGACGAAGATCATCTGATTTGCCTTGACATGCTTCGCCTTGCAGAGCGAGAGCCTAGCACTATTTTTCTATGAATTATGGGAACCTTCCAAATGGGGACGTTGCGAAGTGGCTGTGTTGGTGCGTGAGCGCGCGAGGCTTGCCTGCGAAGTATATACAATCTAAAGTATCGGCGTCGACAAGGAATATACCTCAGCCAAATATGTTTATTTGCGTACCTTCTGCAATTTTTTGAAGAATCTCCCTTCACACCCTATTCTCGCTCAAGCACCAACCAACGCCTTTGATTCCGGCTGCAACTAATCGAAGGATTTATTCAATAATTCCTCGACATTGCCCAAAGAGGTTGGTAGGCGACGAGGAGATCAAAGACATCCCCCTCTTTCAAATGGGTTTCTCCCGACACGGTGCTAGAAGATTGAAGGGCTAGAAGATTGAAGGGCTAGAAGATTGAAGGGCGAGATGGTCGAGGATTGAAGATTGCATTTAGTAGGGGTCTGTGCAATTCTGAGAGGATTTGAATGCCGAGGTTGCACTCCAACGCATCGGGAACCTTGTCATGGAGCCAATTCGCCCCTGCACCGATTCAGCAGGAAGGTCAAGAGTTGTCACACGCGCACTCGAAAGCCTGTCGCCTTCACCACCCAAAGAGTGTGCACAGACCTTACCCACCATGTGCTGGCTGCAGTGCCGACGAGCTGGCTGCCGCCCTCGCCGCGATCGGCTTCGGCTGCGGAAATCGATCTTTGTCCTCCAACCACACGGAGCGTAACGCGCAGGCGCCACAGCGCGAACGAGTATGACCTCTGTAGTCTCAGGACACTCGTATACTGCAAGACCTGACAAGCCGCTCGTCGTCGAGTGTTCATTTGACCGTTCTGTACGACGGATCAAATTCACCTCTTCAAAGAACTGCTCGTATGTGATACTGAAGAGAAAGGTACCCAGCTTCTCTAGTGCCACAATTACCGATTACCGTCACCCTGTTCTGCTGATGAACACCAAGAGAGGCGCCGCGATGTCTACCTCGTTAACAGCGCATTTGGCTTTATATTACTCTGAGCTTTAGGCCCAGGTGACTCTGTCACACACACCAGCATTGATCCTGCTCTCTATCGGTCATTGCAGAGCAGCTCGGATGCTGGTGGCGGGTCACAATACACCAGTACACCGCTTATTCGCACTATCCGATGCCTCCCTATGGCTTCGAGTTCGTATACAGGCCTGTTGCTACTTCTATTTCACTCTCCATCCATATAAAATTGCCCATTCGTCGCTCTTGACGTGAAAATCGATATTCTAACCACCAAGCATCATAGGTTGAACAATGCTTTTCTATTCAATCTAGAGCCTTTATAGTCTCCTACAAGGACGACGATGGACAAATCACTGATATAACCTCAGATGAGGGCCTCACTGAAGCTATTACATACTTCGCCTACGGTACAGACGATGGTCCTATCTCGTCCAATGCGTCTTGGTACTCTGGTCGGAGTGGTAGCAGCCGCAAGATCGTCCTTCGCGTTGACATTGCGGTCGATTACGATGGTCCTGGTCTCTCCGATACCGGTTCACTTGTGAGCTTAGAGGAATATCAACACCGCAACGGAAGTGATGCGTCGCTTGGGATGAGTAATGGAGATCTACGGAATTACAGGAAAGAGGATAGAGAACGAGACGACGACGACGTGACTGTCAGCTCCCGCCCAGCTCCTTCAATAAATAGAGGGGTGCACCCTAAACAATCTACAACTCAGTCTTCTCATCTCTCTACCCAATCACATCCGTACCATCAGCCCTCCATGGGTGATTCGATGGGCGGCCTTGGGCGTCTACCCGAAGAGCCAGGAGACCTTGACGTACATGAACACCGCCTACGAGATAGTCAAGTATTTGAACGTCTCAGGGCCGCCGAGTCTGCACAGAATTTGCAAGAGCGGGACGGACCAGCGGAGTGGCTAGCAAAGCTGAATGCCCATAATCCGGCTATTCTTAGCACAGGGGCGCAGTTAAAACCGTTAATATCCGACCCTGGTGAGGGCGATGATCGTCTTTCCCTTTCCGATATCCCGCCGGGGGAAGCGGACGATCTTCCAGGTGATTTAGTACTTCAGCAGGACCCCAAACGGTTGCGGCTTTACACACTCAGATCCAACTCCCGAGCTAGTTCCGTCCTTTCCCATTCATCCGATGGCCACCGTCGAAACCCCAATCGCGTCTCAATAGAAACAAACCGGGGGGGTTCAAGCGCCAACCCTTACTCCCATCGGGACTCGTATGCATCATTCGACAGTACGGGACTGATGGTAGGCGTCTTGGTTGGCCCGTCTCATTCGACGGACCTTCGAGCACCTTCTCCGAGCAATAATAACCGATCATTCGAGACCATACACCCCATCATCCATATTGATGACGCCGCGAGCCATCCAGACATCCCATCAGAAGTCCTGCCATTCCTCCCGTCACGGGGAGGACCCGCAGAAGCCGTCCAAGACCCTAGCGAACTCACCGAATGTTCTCATTGCTCTACCGCCCTCAATTCATTCCGCTACGTATGTGCTACTTGTGGGCCTCGTAAACCTAGAGCACAGAATGACACTGTCATACCAAACGGGAGTGTCAATGACAAAGGCAAGGCAAGGGCGGACACATCCTTATCAGTTAGCGATCATCCCTCGGGGAGTGGTACGAGCATCGCAAGGACCACAAGTTCGCCTTCAAGTGGTTGGGTTATCCTGGATAATACAGAGACCCATGAATTGAAACCCATGCCGCTGATCACGCGCTCGCAAGTCAATGGATACCATTCACCCCAAGGTCGTGTCTCTAGTCAGGGCCACTCGTCGGTGCGACCTCTCCCGCCGATCCCGCTCAGTCTCAGTACCAGTACACTTCCAAGCGGCCAGGGCTTGACTCCTCTCCCTCCGTCCAGACGAGGTAGTACGGTGTCCTCGGGGTCAGGTTCACGCCTCAGTACGAGCACCGCCCCAACCCTCTTCACCGACACCGGCTTTGAGCTCTGCATGGCGTGTATGGAGGCCGGGGTTGGTGTTGACCATGCCGCGGAAAGTGTACTCGGAGCACCTATCACGCCTCTCACAGGAGGAACCATTGGGAGCAGTGCATCAGGTTATGGTGGAAGTCAGATCAGCCTGAACTCGGGGAGCTGGAGGCGGGCGACTCCTAAGAAGAAAAGTCTATTTAGACACGCGTTTATTGAGCAATTCTGGGGCCCGGGCGGCTGGACTGAAGTTGGTGAGTGGATTGGATATTACTGGTTCCCGTTTAATGTTTGGAGTAGAGCAAGCCGATGTCGAGAAGTGCACCACTTGTGGTTCTCTAGTTAAGGAGACCAAGTACAAATGTGAGATATTGAGAGGCACTTGGGAAGCACTGATGACCAAACCTTGTTGTCAGGCTCGACGTGCGAGAACATGATCTTATGCAAGGGTTGCTATAGTCAAGTGCACGAAGTTCATCCCGTACACGCTTTTCTCGTTTCTCGAAAGAAGGAAGAAGAAAAAGCTCCTCCGATTGAGGCAGTCGGTCGATCTGTGACGCCTCCGTTGGTAGTTCATCCGCAAGACGAGGACGAAGATGAGATATGTATGTACCACGATTGTAGAAGGTTTCACAAGACTGACCTTCGCTGTAGCAATGGTTCATCCTGACGTTAAATGCACCCAGTACGTCGCCCTACTCCACACGAACGTTCGCTGATAGTCTCGTAGCTGCATGCAAGCCATTGTTGGCGCTCGCTTCCATTGCGCCATCTGTCCCTCGGTCGACATCTGTTCTCAGTGTGAAGCTGCGGGTCTACCTGGGAATCTGACAACTACCGAGGACAATGGACACGAATCTTCGCACATCATGATCAAGATTCCCTTTCCTCTACAACACAACGAGGTTCGAACGGCGAGCCGTCGGGCTATGCATCTCTGGGCTGGTCGCGATGCTCCAGGCATCAGCAAAGCCGCGATGATGAACGACGATCTAATATCTCTGGAGAAGAAAGCGATGCTTTCAGATTACGACGGCACAGTTCTGGGGGATCAAAAAGGAAGAAACTCGATGAACGGGAGCACCAATGGGGCGGACACTCTCGATCACCGCATTCAGTGCAATGCATGTGGGAGGAATATTGTCGGTGTCAGGTATCAATGTGCTGGCTGTCCAGCGCTGCCTGGAAACGTTTATAGCTTGGTGGGTGACCCGCTAGGCGATTGATGACCTTCTTTGACAATTCACCTAGTGCGCGCATTGCGATGCGAGGAGCTACAGGGTGCACGACGCTACTCACAGCTTCTTCAAGATCCCAACCCCAGTCGACCGTCAAATTTACTGGGAGGAGGCTCTTGTGCCACCGCTGTTCGTAACAATCTTCGCTTACTAAGTCTCACACTTACTTTGAATTGTCTAGATACTTCATGGATGCTGGACAGTCTCTCGATGGGACAGTCAATAACGATGAAGACCCGAGAGGTCCGTTTTCGCTCAACGTAAATGCAATACAGTGCACTTAGAGACCCGCACAGCTTACTTACAAACGATCCAAAATCGATCGGCCGTGTGCGATCGCTGCGTACAGCGCATCACCGGTGAATGGTTCCGATGTGTCTATTGTCCGAAGGACTTGTGCGAGGAGTGCGAGGCGCTGGACTCACACGACCCGACTCACTTATTCATAGTATTCAAGTCCGTCGTTGATACTGCTCTTTTAAGGTACGTTTACAGTGTCCTCTGGCATTGGGTGCTGACAGCGATCGGAACAGGAGTTTGACAGATGCAGACGAGAACAGTCCCGGTCGGCCACTCATTCCATATGCAGTGTACAAGAACCGTGCTTGATCATATGCGTGGGCTATGTTCTAAGGACACTTTCAAAGGATTATTGTTGTATTTTTATCAGCCACAAATGTATCAAAATTATGAGCAGGAAGATATATTGTCAGTTGACCGGCTAGGCTGATTAGAGACATTGGCTCGCTCGCTGACTCGCTCGGTGTGTGCGATCCATAATCAGCGCGTCTGGACGTGTCGGAATATTGGTGTCCTCGTCATCACATGTGTGCTGCACACATGAGGCATGTTATTGGAAACATGTATGCGCTAACGACCGAGCACTGGTCATATGCAGGTTTGCAAACCGAGTCCCTATGTCAACGCTGGATTCCATTCTCACTTCACGTGTATTTGACCCATCGTTTAGTACTTAAGTCGTGTCCTTGTATATGATAACAGGACAAGAGTTACCACCCCTTCGAACCTTTGAGCTCAATTTTCGTCAGGACAAGCTAATACATTGCCTTGAGGGCTCCAGCCCTTTCGTTCTGAAATCCATGCCTGTCTGAGCTGTAAAAATGATGTTGCATTTTAGACACATGATAGTGATTCATATAACATTCAAGTAGGAGCTTTCAAGGGCCCCGTATCTCATTGTTACAACAATGAATCTAAAAAATGGCACTCAAATAATGGATAAAATACATGAACACATATTAATGCACCTACATGTGATTTGATACGTTTTACTGGGGATTTTGGTGAGGATATGAGTGCTCAATCGACCCTGCACACATTGGAGGCTAGGACCTCAACCATAAGCCGACAATAAATCATCGCCGAATGCTTCTCAGATGGTATTAGTCAAAATCATTTTCATTCATATCTAACAACCACCAATCAATACAACCCCGTGAGCGATTATCATGCGATATAGTTTTGGACAAGGTATCGAATCAGTATCTATCAAAGGTAGGATAGGAATGAACGTCCAAAATGGTGACGGCCATAGTCAACAAGCGACAACCAATCTGAAACCTTCATTTGCAGTGCGCTGCGTGTCGTTTGATATTCTGTCGCAAATATGATTGACCACTGTGTTGAACATAAAAACCAGGTGTCGCACGCTAAGAAATGGTTCCAAAGGCTTACCACTTCCCACATTCCTTGCGCACTGGTTGTATGTGGACCTTCAAATAAGCCTCAGATGTGAAAGCATCAGGGCTACCAAAATAACGGCTGTGAGCAGATACAGGGGAAGTGAAACACAACTCACCATCCTTTCGTCCCGCAACGCCCTCGGCAAGCAAAGGGCTTATGGTTCAAATGTGCTCGGACGTGAGTCAGTGCTCTGTCCTGGCGTTGGTATATTGCTCCGCAATATGATTCAGAATCTTTTTCAAAATCTTCCAGTGGCACTTGGCAAATGTAGACCCGAGGCTCGGGGTTGTGTATCCACACGGAAAGCACAGATTGACCGGTCCTCTCATCAAGAGGATCTGACTCGCCGTTGTGAAGCCATGGTTGTACCAAGACTTCCTTCCAGAGTCTGATGGTTGGGATGACTAGGCGTACTGAGGCTCAGCGTACATCAAAGAGAGGTCATGTACTCACAGGACGGCAAAAGTAATGAGCTCAAGTGGTCAATATCTTTCTCTGATAGATTCAGCCACGCTAATGCTTGGTTCCATGTACGAGGATCTTCTGATCTCGATTCGTCCCATTCGCTCGGGGGTCGCGTAAGGTCTACATTGGAATAGTATCAGTGATCTATTTAACACCCAAATGGTCTAGCACCCACGCATAAAATTCATATAAGAAACATTCGAGTGCCTCGTATTGAGTGTATCTGCGCAGATGAATCAGATTACTTGGCCGGTCTGGGGGGGGCCTGCAACCACCATTCCGCGTGAGCTACAAACTGTTAAAGCGCGTAGTCGTTGCACACCTTCAATATTACCTCGTTGCTGCATCTTACCAGAACGACACGGGGGCTTGAAAGCCTACGCCGTAGACGCGGAAGAATGGATGGGATGGAGTGTGTGTATGAGTCGGGCAGCCACAACAGAGTCTTCTTCCAAAGCTAGGACAAAGGTACCCGAGGGCCATTGGCGCCAGCCATTGACAGCCCGACTCCGCTTGTGGCCCGGAGCCTGCACAATACATTGTCGCTAAGAATCGGGCGAAAGGGAAAGTTCCCGACCAGCCTAGATATGGTAGCCTTAAGATGCCATAGGCCATCTCGAATGATTCCAGCTTCATGCTCTGCATTTGGCGGGCTATCGATATATCCATACAATACTGGTGGACCCCCCATGTCCCTTAAATCGCCCGCGGAGAATCACCCTCTTTGACGGAACTCATAATATGATGTGTTATGGTAGATAGGTGCATAGTGCATACTTGATCATCCTCTGGAGGCACACCTCTCCTTGTGCGACGCCCTAGGCCCGATTGAGAGCCGCTCTCGCTCACATCCATAGACACTACCTTCGAGTATTCGAATGGGAGCGCAATTGTACTTATTGTGATGACTCAATAATACATTGGTTATTATGTAGAGTATATGAAAGAAATTGCAACCGGTAGTTCCAAGTTGATTCGGTTGTAGCACAGATCCAGGCATCGAATCTCAACAAATAGACATGTATATCCAGCATACGATCCATTATTAAGGTCCTTAAATACCACCTGGATCATACAGAGTCCCCTTCGGGCCAAATGCAGACCGTACCGAAAACAATCAGCAGACCACAAGATGAGGGCAATGTGGCAAAAAACTCTGAAATGGTGGAGGGGAAGGAGAAATGTGACCTGTATTACATGAGAATAACCAAACGGGCTATCTGGGTGGAATGAGAAGGTCGGTGCGGTCATTCATTATAATTGGGCCAAAAAGTCCAACTAAAATGATTAAAGAGAAGGGACAAATTCACCACAAGGGGACGAATAATAGAGTTGGCTCTCTTGGCTGGAGGAAAGTTAATCACCCCAGCGAGCAGAGGACGAAGCCAGCAGTGGAAATTGCGCCTTCTAAACGCCAATTTCTCGTCGGACTAGACTTAGTGGTACGTTATATGTCATTTCCGCTTGACTTCCAAACGGCGTTGCAGTGAGTGAAATTGCAGATTAGATGTTGTCCGCCCTTGTGGCTGCCTCTTTCCCTCCTTGCTTCTGAGCCTTCTTGTCCTTCCATCTATCTTGTTTCCTCTTTCTTCTGTTCAACCTTTGATACTTGCTGTTCCTGGCCTCTCCCGTTCCTGCTTCTTGGCCCTAGCTGTCGTCAATCACCTTCGGCCGATCAGCCTCAATTGAGGCCCTTATCATGTGAAGCGATCCCTCGCCTGTCAGAAGGTACCTCCCAGAAGAAACGGGGACCCTACACATACTGCTTTTCCGCTGCTTTACCTCCACTTGGTGTCGATACTCCTGATATTCCAATGCAATGAGGGTAGCATAGGTTTCTAATTCTCTGCAGTATGCCTTCCCTCCGCTAACGATACCTCAAGCCGTTGAGGAAGTCTTCCCATACATGTTGGGAGTCAGCAGAGGTGGTGCAGGGATGGTTGTATGAATTGAACGAAATGTAATGTACCGAAAGGGGTCAACGCGGTTGATATGTGGCTCCTTGGTAGCAAGATGGGTCCAGTGGGGAGGCAGTGATATTCTGTTAATCTCTCGAAATCGCAAATGTCTACCTAGCACCATGCGGAAAATGGGATAGGTGGTAAGGAGTATAATGCAAGTTGCGGAGTCGGCGCTCGGTGCCACTTGTTTGGGCGTGATCATGTTGGCATCCACTGGATCGAGCCTGGTCTTCCTGAATCCATTCTGGATAAAAGCACGAGCATCTTCATTGGCAAGTGTTGGATGTATCCGTGCTCGAGGCAAGTGTCAGATTTCGTCAAAACCAAATGGCAGCCGTGCAACTTTCTGCCAACCCTTTGCCCAGCAGGACGTATTTCAATCTCCGCTTGCACGGCTGGGAGAACACTGGAATGCTACACCCTCGTGATTTTAATCACAAGAATTTATAGAGTCCCTGGATATAATGGTAATATAATACTCGGAGGTCGACCAAGTAAAGTATAGTGTACCTCCCTCGGAATGGCGATGGCTTACGAGCCATTGAAACTATAGGGTGTCATTCTTGTGCCAACCCGGTTTTCATGCGACGGTGCACGACGAAGACTCCTAGAGCAAAGCTAGTAGAGCTGTCAAATCCTCTGGTGATGTAGCAGGCGAACCGTGATTCCTATTTGCGCGGGAAAGGTGACCTTTATTTTGAGTCTGTTGGATTGTATCAGTTCCGCCCGTCTACTGCTCTCCTGAAGGTTAGAGTACACTTTATTTCAAATAGTAAAACCCCTGAGAATCAGTGAGGCAGGGTCATTGGAGCCGTGGTTGAGAACGGGTTTCAAGCGTTCTCAACGTCGACATCGGGCCTCAATTGATTAACAGTGTGAACATACCTCAAGATCTGAATCCTAGACTCCCTACGGATGCCAGAGTGGACGCTCTGGTTGAGTATGCCACGCCTCCGATCATGCGACAGTTGAAGACGAATTCTGATAGGAGCCCCGCCGACGCCACTTTCGATCAACTCTAAATCGAAGCGCTAAAATGTCATATATTCATTTGAATTCTGCGTAGAAGCCGGCATGACCATTACCTTGGAACATGCGACTGAGCTGTCGTTCGCAATCAGGGAGCCAGCCGCTACATAATCCACCCGATTGTGTGTATTTCTGTAATGGGATCATCGAGATAGCTCCTGACTAACAGCACCTTCTCGAAAGACCATCGCCACACCCAAGATCTAGGTTGCGGGACATTTCCTGTGTGAGAGAAGGGAGCCAGATTCAAAAGTATTGGGTGAGTCCCCTGCCGGTGCTGCCCGACCACAAACCCTGATCAGGCTCCCGGTGTTTGGACCCTGGTCGCCTGCTTTTGCAGCATGACTAGTGCAAGGCGATGCTCCACTGGACAGATAACAGTACAACCACTTGGACACACGGGGTTCCCTTGCCTCTCATAAAGGCAGTCAACTCGCCTTGACGGACCACACCGACCTCCAATTCTCCTTCAACAGCTTTCGCGTTTCCGATCCAGAGTGCTTTCTACATCCTCTTGAAGAAACAAGGATCAAGCCCCTCACGCGCCTCTTCGACAACCATGCCCGTAGAGGTGATTGTCTATTTCGGCTGGCAGCTCGAAGACACTAATCGGGGATTTGCACCAAAGTATATCGATCCAGCCCTCTTGGAAGATGATACTGAGAGGGGAGCCACCAGCAACAGGTAGGTACGATAGCGTGTGACTGGCTTGGGAGCTGGCCCGGGGCCACATCAGCAATAGAGCCATACCAGTGCTAATTTCTAGTTTATTCTTTAAATAGCCACGATAACGAGCTAGACGAACGCGCAGCCCTCCGTTCACAGTTACCTCAGGATTGGCCACCTGATCTCCTGTCCGCTGTGCATGCGATTGTGAGCACAGAGGCCTGGCTCTATCAGAACGACTCGATCCCCCCGGAGATGTTCAAGGTGCTCTATGTCAAGTCAAAGGGTGATGATGGGGACATATTCACTTGTCAGGCCTTGATCTGCAGCACAAGGGTTACACCACAATCAACCCAAGCACGAGATCATGCCAAAACCCACCTTCAGTTTAAGCAGTTCCAATGCGAAGAATGGTGAAGCAAATCCGCCCGTTTGGGAGAGGACTACTGATCTTCTCGCAGCCCAAGGCGCTTCGTAAGAAAGCAGGATTTGACGCAACATGAAGAACGCCACGCAGGGTCCAAATTGTTTAGGTGTGAATATTGGTACGTGCGCATTTATTCCTCGGTCATTATCTTCGCTCACGCTCACAACTCGAGCAGTAATCGCGAGTTCAATAAAATGGGAAACCGTAATCGTCATTCCGCAAACTGTTCGGGTAACCAGTGACTGTGGCCTTAACGACTCCTGCGCTTCGCGATACAGCTCATATTTATCAATGTACACGAGAGTCGGGTACTTTCTCGAATCACAGATATGTCTTTCTCACCCATTGCAAGGAAACCCGGTTAAACGCTTTTTCGACGTGCGGTGGAAAACAAATGGATACAGGCTGGCTCACTCCCATCTCGACTTGTTGAAGAATGAGTTCCATTTCCAAGACGACAAACTCCTTCATATGCTGGAATGCCGATGGACTACTTGGGATTTCGCCTGGTAGTCGGCCTCGGATGGCTCAAGTGAGCCCTCGCTTAACACTATCTTAACGCGATAGAAGCGGGGAATACTCGCTAGCGGCTTTGCCCAGTCTCGGTGTCACCTCAATACAGGTATTGAGTGGTGTGAGAAACACTGAGCGCATCGGCGAAATTTCCGACAGATTAAGTATTATGGTCAAGGATCAAAATGGTCGCTTGTTCTGAAGCGTAAAACTCAGTCAAACTCAGTCATATCCTGACATAACCCGGTTGATCAGTGATCGACATCTCTATATAGTAAACATAGGTGGGGTACCTTGTGGCGGGTGCGCATGGGTCTTTCACATCTATCCACACATCTATCCATCTTAGGTCGCTCTACGTCACCTCCACAGAATAGAACTAACGCCGGCTTCCTCCGCGCCACCCGAACCTGTATACAGCCAGCTATTTCACTGCGCAGCCTTGACAATATTTGACAGTTTGTCTATTCTATCCAGCACAAGCATCGTCCGAGTTCTACAGCATCCCCTCCTTTCGCCTGATCCCTCCAGACTCAAATCTCAAGTAAGTATCATCCAGGAGACTATGCATATTGCGACTAACGGTCCATCGGCTCACTCTCACCTCCGCTGATGGGAAATATCTGCATGGACGCGAAAGATCTTCTTCATTTGTCTAAAGCGTTCAGATTCGATCCCGCTGGCATGGTGACGCGAAACCATAGACCCACCCTTTCCCCCATTCCGGTCTCCAAGCGCCAGGAACGTCCTCTGTCGAATATCTACCTTCCAATAAGAATGTGTCAGTGAGTCCATCTCAAACTGCACAAATGGGGTTCCAACCCGGACGAATCATCGCTTGGCGCAAATCGAGCGGCATATTGAGCACACACGCCAAATCCGCCGTACAACCCTATGTATCTGTGCAACGCTGGCCACCCACAGGGTCGCGTGCAGAAACGAGGGAAGTACTCATTGAATCCCTGAATAACTGTCATCGATGGCTTCCATCATCAGCGGTCAAGCAGCTATAAAGCCTCTCGTCCGTCATAGTTGCCAAACCTCCTCTAAACCTCATCACCATCACTCGAATACCTAGGTCTAATGAGCTACCAGAGCCACCTTCCTCACCGCAGTCGAGACGCTGAAGATGGGTCGAAGTCGAACCCCATTCCAATTCCGAATCTACATCTTATTGGCCTAAACACCGATACATCTGGATTTACTTCTCATTACTGTTCCCCTTCAAGCGTGTCCGAGTCTACGTTCTCGAGCCCAACCTTTTCACCCAATCAACCTTGCTTTGATACACCACTTATGGGCCCTCAATGTACGTGTTAGTGACGTATATTGCTCTCGTAACTAATATACCACCTACCCGCCCTTCCAGCCCCAAATTTGTTCGCTGGCTGCCTGAACTCACTACACTCGATGGACACATTCTCCATCCAATCCTCACAACCCGTTTGTGCGTCCTTCCACCAAGTATATCGCATGTTGGTGAAGGCTGACCTGTGCAATGTGATTTCCCAATAGATGTTCAACCCGACCTTTCTTATTTCGGGTTGTTTGCGCCTCAGACAAGCGACTCACCTCTGGATCGAGTATCCTACACCGTTGATGACAGCCGGTCTCCAGGAGGAAGCAGAGCAGCGCAGGCTTCGCATTCGATGCCATTCTCTCCCATCAGTGGTGAGGATCCGACTCCTCGAGGCACGACCAGTGGCGTCGGCTACTTTGTTCCGGGTAACCCCTCCGACTATTTCAATACCACTGGAGTGTCTACTTTTGGGTCCAACTCCAGCCCTCAACCCATCTTGCCCTCCAGCGCTTCTGGCCTGTCTCCGGCTCAGCTCGTTGATTGTCTCCGGCACTCCCCTTATGTTACGGAACATTGTTTGGAACCAACCGATCACCGCCGACGTTCTATTTTTCTCGAGCTCCTGCACGAAACCCCTAATCTCCCGCACCACTTTAAATGCATTGTACCTCGTTCGGACGGAACCCCCTGTGCAAAAACCTTCAATAGGGCCGATCGTGGACTGACGCATATCCGAACCCATTTCGACCATCGGCCGTTCTCCTGCAATGGACGATGCAGCAATAAAATTTGGTAAATCATTCGACTTACTCTACAGCGGTCATATTTGATTGACTTGGGAATTGGCCCGGCACATTAGCTCGCACAAGTTCCATTCTAATGAAGGACTTGCTGCACACCTGAACCCTAAATTCGAAATTTGCAAAAAATGGTGTGTAGTCATATTACCGTTCGCTGTGTGGCGGTTTACTCATCGGATTGTAGTGACAGCACATTCCGTCGCCAGAACATCCGGAGGCACGAGGAAAGGTGCTCGGGACCGCAGTGACTGGTTCCATCCCTATTCCTCTTTAAACGTTCCGAGACTGCTGGTTTTGTTTGAGAGACCACTCACCATCTTATCATACACCTCCTAATGCCTTCAATACCTAAACACACAGCCGCTGGACCAGGTTGTTAGTGTTGTGTACTCGATTTGTATCTTTAGTCTGCATTCTGAGCTCTTTGAATAGATCTGCAATCTAACTGGAAGAGATCACTTAAGAGTCTGTTTGTGCGGGGAATTGCTCATTCCATTGGTTGGCCTTCCGGATAAGAAGACCCTAAACAAGTATAAACAATATGTCTTTAATGCCGACTCGCAATTATCAAGCCTTGATGACCTGGATTAGGTCGAAACCCACCCTTCATAGAGGCTTAGAGGTATGGCTTGATCTCCCCTTCCAACCAGTGGACTAGTCGGTCTTCCAACTGTTCATTCTGGTGGTTCGGACGAGGCAATCCCATCCGTGCCCAAGGAATCAAAAACTGGAAAGGTGATCGCGACCAGAGTTAGGAAGGCGCAGCGATGGTAAGGAAGGCTAGACGTACAGCACCATTACACTTCTCTGCTTCTGGCATTGTTGCCGCCCACAATTGAGTCAAGGCACCGTAACTGACAGGTTTCAACCACAAACGCTAGATAATAGATAGTAGAATCAGTTTGGCCATCCAAGGCACCAATCTAGCATAGTGGCTGGTTGGGACGTACAACCCAGTTCCAAAATAAATTTGAAGGGGTGTGCCGAAGGAGGTCAGTGTCGATTCCACCCGGGTTGAGGGTTATAAAGACGATAGGCTTATCCTTGTTAGCTCGAGCTCGAGCCTTGGTGACTAGGATATTTCCCTATCAGACGATGATTGCGCTCAGTTCTCCGATGATCCACGTAACCTAGCTAGACTACTCACCGATTTACTCTGTGAGTACAGAGCCTCGGGAGTCCTTGTTTTCCTAGCCGGCCCGTCCTTCAACGTTTCGAAGTGGATAATCGGGTCACCGGACAGAATGTGCATGATTGACGAAACTTCAACGACACGGCCAGGGTAGCCTGCTTCCTTGGCAGTTGACTCTACCACCGAAAGCAGGAGATTGGTCAAGAGGTAATGGCCGACGACGTTTGTGCCAAACTGTAGGTCATAACCTTGCGTAGTGACCATTTCTAAAGGCGGAACCATCACTCCGCTTGACTAATTGTCAGGAAAAGTAGACGTACGAACATGAGGAATACAGGTACTCACGCATTGTTCATCAGAACATGTAGGTGTTTTTCGCGGCTGAAACGTCAAGCAAGTCAGGGACTCGCGCATCTGGAATGAAGCAGTAGTCCGATATGCACCTTTTGAACTCTTCCGCAGCCCTTCTGACAGAAGGTAAATCACTCAAGTCCATCTCGATGAAATGGAGGTCGTCCTTTCCGGTTTCTTTCTTCAGTTCCTCGATGGTAGCATCGGCTTTCGACTTGGACCTTCCGAGGATGTATACTTTTGCATTCTTGGCGAGGAGTTGCTAGAAAAGAGAGTGCGTTAAGGAGTTGTCCCTCTTCGAGAAAGATTTGTTCGCAGACTTTTGAGCATTCCTTGCCAATACCTGCTCCGAATGTGCAATTAGGTGAGGGATGTAGATAATAAGGTCACGAGATCCTACCAGCATATCCACCTGTGACAATAATAACCTTTCCGCTTAAATCCGGAATTTGGTCTACAGTGAAACGCGTAGCAGGAGGGAACCACTCGGTGAAACTTTGCCACAACCACGCCATCGTACAGTGAAATACTGGAGAAGTGAAGGCGCTAGGAGGTAAGCGCAAAGTCCTGTTAAGCGCGGTAGGAGTTGAACAGGTAAGAGTTGAACATTGTCTTTGTGAACCACCAAATACCAAGGTGGAGGACAAGGGTCCCGCTCAACCGATTTATCATCCCCCTTAATTATTATTGGTACCAGTATATATCTGGGTGAAGATGGAGTGCAGCTAAGTGTCGCTGAGCGCCTCCGACCAGGCGTCGGACGGACAAAGTTGAAAGAGCACTACTAGGTCCACGGAGCCACATCGCGAAGAACTGCCCCAGCACCTTCTCTCCGACCCCTCCGCCATCCGACACACTCTAAACTTCATCAACGCCACTTGACGCTTCGCGCCATATACGGAGATATCAGCGCAGAGTTATTGGAAGTTAACGACCGATCCTAGCGTCTCACGCCCTGCTTACAAGCAGATGTAATGTAATACCCACCAAACGCCTCCTACCCAACCACACGCCCGATCGCCTACCACCAGAGACCCAACAAGAATAGGTCAGCAACGATACGCGTGAAAGCACATAGATTCACCCGCATATCCTTTCAACGTGTAACTTAGATACATTATCTCAGCACGATAAATAGGATCTATATATAAAAAATTAAAAAAGAGATCGGGCAGGGGGATACATGAGGAACTGGAATATAAAAGCTATACGACAGTGATTCTACCGAATTTGCAGGGGGTAGGAAGGAATAGGCTTAGATAGGAAATTGGTCACCAGATGATGTACATACGAGGCTACTATTCATCAAATACGAATCTAGTTACCATGCGATTGGGGCATGGGAGATGGGGGAACCGTACAGCCACTATTGGCAGGCTGTCCGTCTCGGTGCGCCGTTCCGGCTACGTAAGGCGTGGTAATCGTATTATATTCACAACTAACTACACAATCCTAACACCGGATCACAGCACAGACTTGTAGAATTATCCTCTGTCCTCCTCTTGGCCTTGTGGTATGTGACTTAGTATGGAGGTCAAATCATGCTGACCTAGACAACCAGAGTCCTTCCAGGCGGACGAGTTGACTCCAAAAACGGCGTCTTTGAGAATGAGGGGGCTACTCACCTGCTCCTTCGCAAAAGTAGCGCCCACTGACTGACAACCAAGGGGAGACTCCGGGAATGGGATTTGGCTGACAGGACGATCATCCTTCGCCCTCCTGCGCCCAAAGGGCAATGTTGAATACGAAGATCGAACAATGGTTCTAGACGGTTGTGAATGAAAGTCCCTTTGCGGCCGTGCTGATGGCCAATGGAACAGAGGAAATGGGCCCTGTTTTAGGTAGACCAAACCTTTCTTCATATTCCGAACGTCGGGTGATCACACCGGAGACACGCACGAACGATTGAAGGGGGAGACCTCGGATGGTTGTAACAGGTGACTCGGACGTGGATCTCGGAGTGGGTAAAAGGTAGCAAAGGAGGACCACCTCGACGGCGACTGTGTCAAGAATGCTCAGCATTGCCGAGGGGCAATTGCCGAGGAAGTCAGCAAGAATCGCCTTGGAGGTACGACACCTTTAGGACTCAGCGTTGTCTGTAGGCTACTAGGACACAAAGATTAGGTTTGGAGTAGCACGTACTCTCTCCTAGAGTGCCCATATATGCTGTTCCCATGTTCATCGACGTAGCTGAGCAGAAAATGGCGAAAATGCTTCTCGATGGAGCGGCGGACACTCTCGGTCGCAATCCATCCAGCAAGAGAGTTTGCCTTGACATCACTGAGATCCTCAAAAGGGTTTCCTGGGCCGGACCATCAGTTCCGTCGACTGACAAAAATCTGTGCACCTCACATCCTCAATTCCTTCGGCATCACCCCGATCGCGTCGTTAATCATACTTCCTCCTCACACAGGACTTTGTACCAGCGAGCAGACCACCGGCAGGGTCATCCTCCTCGAGATCCTCGTCATCTGAAAGCATACGGTTCCGCCTCGCGGCACGACGACCCTCTCGTCGACCCTCCCTTGCATCATGCCGCCGCATGAAGGCTTCAGCAGCGCGACGTTGGGTAGCTGTGGTTTCCTCGACGTCCTCGTCGTCAATATCCTGCTCGGAGTGACGATTGAGGCATTGGTCGATCACATAATCTCTGTATAAGTCTATGGTGTTAACAAACGGCCACAGTACACATAGAGAAAATACTTTTCTAGAGTGCCGCCATAAAGATCCTCGCCTTCGTCGTGTTCTTCTTCCTGGAGATCCTGTACTTGGTCTCGTTCGCCGATACCACTTTCGTCTGTATCAGAGAACCGTTGTGGAGAAGATGGCGGTAGTGAGGACGGTGCCTGGGATGAGCTGCTCTGGCGTCGATGGCGAGCGCGGTCGTTTTGATCTGCGTGGAACAGTGGGTTGGACTGTTAGCATCGCCAAAGATGGTGACGTTGGTCACTTGACCATTTTTCTTGTGTACGGGTGGTGGTGGAAGCGACGGAAGCGAAAAAGCTCCGAATTCCTGCTCAAACTCAAAATGGTAAGCGAAAAGCCCATGGTCAGGTTTATTTGATAAGCGATTTCGTACCTTTAGTGTACCCATTCGTTACTAGAATTGTCGTGCATAGTCGTGTTGCTGCGCTGTCTTGAACATAAGGTCGTCTCGACCTAGTAAGGGGACAACCACGTACCGTCTTCAATGTATTGGTCGTCGATAGATGCTTCGCGCGGAAATGTCCGACTGCGTCCTAAATGTCTGAATGCCTCCTAGGCGATCAGAACACACTCAAAAAGTTACCACTCAAAGAAAGTCAACCAGAGAAAAAAAGAAAGAAAAAAGAAAAGACGATGCATTAAAGTGCTCATCTTCTGAATAGTCAAGAGCACGTGTTTTAGATATCTCCGTCCTCCAATAAACTATGAATTGTGTTAGCCGAACGAATAATAAAACTCGAACTCAAACCTCGTACCTTTGTCCTCTTCTTCCCAACTTTCCGACCACATCGACCGGGTTTCTTCATCTGAGACCGATACATCTTCGGGGATCGTTTGCTCATCTTGCCAATTCCATTCTGCAAATTCATACCCAATTTATTATTCACCCCCCGAAGACGGCCCTCCAGCACTTCTAGGCGACACATGCGTTTGTCGGTCAAATTCGATCTTGCAGCGAGAACATTGTCAGTTGAACGACAGACCCGGTACAAAAAAGAATATACCGCGCATAATAGGCCATTTGTACCCTATAGTGAATCCGTATCGTGTACCACAACGGCTGGAAGTAACTATTCCAGGGGTAAATAAATTGGGAATAATCCAAGAAAAACTATTTGCAATGTGGGATATACATAAGATAATCCATGATTTTTCCACTACTATTGATGACCTATATATGGGAGATACTCGGACTCTACAATGACTAATCCTTAGTTACTCCACTGTATATTAGCGCGACAATACAGGCAAATTCAGCAGCTATTCAACAAGATATTCAACAACTAATCCATAGTTA
>Ga0307513_10003647_pt1 | contig 20834 bp, 14 predicted proteins | sample 15_EM_MG_FD_202174 | JGI IMG/M metagenome (GOLD analysis project Ga0307513, IMG submission 202174) | Populus trichocarpa ectomycorrhiza microbial communities from riparian zone in the Pacific Northwest, United States - 15_EM | ecosystem: Host-associated > Plants > Roots > Unclassified | place...
TTATAAAATGGATTAATAAAATGATTTTCAACTGGTAAAAATGATTTTATGGCTTCTCTTAGAAAGGTAAAACACATCAAATTAAACCTTTCTAAGAGAAGGGCCATAGGGGGTCACTGAAGTGGTGGTGGCGGTTGGGTCGTCGGTGATGTGGCGGTGATGAACGGCAGTGGCAGTGATGATGGTGGCGGTGATGAATGACGGTGGCGGTGACGAACGATGGTGGCGGTGACGAACGACGGTGGCGGTGATGAACGACGGTGGCGGTGATGAACGACGGTGGCGGTGACGAACGACGGTGGCAGTGACGAACGACGGTGGCAGTGACAGTGGTGGTTGGATTGTGGGATGGTGGTGGTGGGAAAAGAATGTGATGGACAATGTTTGGCAACCACCCATTGCCAAACATTGTAATTATTAATAATCAATGTTTTAATTATTAATTAACCCATTAATTGAATTAAAAATTAAATACCATTCCGGAACAATCATTCCGGTTGCATTCCGTTCTGGTGAATTCCGGGGAACATTCCAGTATCAATTCCAGAACGCAAGGAGTCCGCCGGAACGAGAAATAACCGGAATGACAATATTGGCAGAGCTCTCTGCCAATTTCCATTCCTCCGGAATCCACTGGAATCCACTGGAATCACCGGAATCCAGCAGGAATCTGTGGGGCACTGATAAGACCTCGAATTTTGAGAAAAATGAACTTCCGGTAAGGAAAAATTGGGAACCAAAGGTCCCCTAAGGGTGGGGTTGAACAAATCATCGGAATAAGAAGCCAAAAAGGGGACCTGGGATGAAGGATTCATACCAGATGGCTGGTTGCCATTGGGTCCCTGTCATCCAATGAGTGTTTGCTGAGGGTAATCACCAATCAAGGACATCAATGGAGATTGTGGTGGATACATTGAGCCCCTCCATTCGGCCTGCTCATTGTGAGGAGAAGTCCGGTACATGGGCTATGTGTGTATATGCGTGCTCGGAATCTGAGAAAGTGGGCAGAATCGAATGTATGCACACTGGCAAAGCCAAATGGGCTTGAAGTTCTAAAGAAAAGTGAGTTGTTGAAATTCCCGAGACACTTTGTTGAGTCTATAGTCTAGTTGGGGCCCATAACCTGTAGACCTGAGGGGCTAGACGTGACAGGACGTGGTCCTCAGTGTCAGGAATGAAGAGGAAGTGACAACTGAGATGATATTCACCTAGACGCGACAGGACGTGCTAGAGAGGAGTTAGCTACAGTATACTGAAGGTAGCAATGAACAGACTCACGTCCTCAGTGTCAGGAATGAAGAGGAAGTGACAACTGAGGAGAAAAGAAAGAGAGGCGACGTGTTGTTTATAAGAACACGCGGCTCCACGTGATGTGAAGAATGAATGACGTCCTGACCTGGACTATAGTCCAACAAGTAGGGGCGGCAAAGAAGCCACCAGTGACAATGTTGACACGATGCTACTTTTTGGGCTCTGAGCACACCTGATAGTCCCCTAGAGACCACAAGGGCTCTCAAATGTTTGACCTTCGCAACAGTCTTGGACTGATTCATCTGATTTGAGCGACTCCGAGACAGAATTATCATTCTCTGCAGAAGGGGGATAAAGAGCTGACACAATGCAACTCCAGGGGTGAGTCAATACCCATTTCAGATTCACAACCCGCTCTTCACGGCGTTTTTCTATCCATAGTTGAGTTTGTTCTCTGGACCATTTTTGGGCAGCCCTTAAATCATTTATCTCTAAACTTGTAGTGAGGGCCATTGCTTTGCATGGCATGTATGAGTCCAAATCTTACTTTCAAATTTGGACAAGTAATTGTTGAAGTACTGTAGAAATGTGAACATCTTGCCACCATGGAAATAGGTATGGCTGTTGAACTGCACAAGTATTATTTCCATTATATAGTCTGCGTATTTGGTTAATTTTTCGTGTTCCCAGAGACCAAAACAGTTTAATTCGATTTTACCAAGGGCAAAATACCTATTCCCAGATGCATAAGTCATATTCCCTGACACTTACTAGGTAAAAAAGTAATTCCCTTGCATAAATAGACCCTTTCCAGGTTTATCAGAGCAATTTCTGAATGCTGATATTTTATTCCTGGGGATATAAGTGTGTTTTCACGAGGATAGAGTCAGCGAAGGTAAGCTTGGCTGATGCAGCCATCATGATGTGCATCATATCTGCTGCCAACCCCACCTTTGGGTGTGCGTGCCTGCTGCGGGCACCTCCAGTACTGTCACAAGATATCTTTAAAGGCCATGTCATATTCTATAACCAATTCTCTGAAAAAGTGTGATTTTCTACCTTGCATTACCAATGGTGCTGGGGCTCAGCACTGTCTCCACATATTTGAAGCCATTCAGGATGTTTTATGACCATGAGATAGATTAAAAATTCTGCATACATCTGAATTAAACTTATAGAATATTCTATGGTCCAAAATGATGTAGTCCAACAGCACAAAGGTGTATGTGGTAGGTGCGCATGCCCAAAGGTGGGGGTTGGCAGCAGACTTGGCATATATGATGCACATCATGATGGCCGCATCAACTGAGCCTACCTCTGCCAACTCTATCCTCTTGAAAACACATTTATATCCCTGGGAATAAAATATCAGCATTTGGAAATTGCTCTGATAAACCTGGAAAGGGTCTATTTATGCAAGGGAATTACTTTTTTACCTAGTAAGTATAACTTATGCATCTGGAAATAGGTATTTTGCACTTGGTAAAATTGAATGAAGCTGTTTTGGGATCTGGGAACATGAAAAATACATACATATTTTTCATGTTCCCAGAGATTAAAACAGCTTAATTTTGATTTTACCAAGTCCAAAATACCTATCCCCAGATATGTAAGTCATATTCCCAGACACTTACTAGGTAAAAAGGTAATTCCCTTGCTTAACTAGACCCTTTCCATATTTATCAGAGCAATTTCCAATTACTGATATTTTATTCCTGGGAACATAGGTGTGTTTTCATGAGGATAGAGTCGATGGAGATAATTTTGGCTGATGCAGCCATCATGATACACATCAGAGTTGCTGAGTCTGCTGCCAACCCCACCCTTGGGCACAGTGCATGCCTACTGCATGCACCTCCGTGGTGTTGGACTGCATCATTTTGGCCAGAAGATATTCTATAAGTTAAATTCAGGTGTATGTAGGCTTTTTAATTCTCTAACAGCTATCTCACAGTCATAAAACATTCTGAATGACTTCAAATGTGTGAAAACAGTGCTGAGCCCCAGCACCATTGGTAATGCAAGGTGAAAAATAAAAATAAAAAATTGGGAGAATTGGTTATAGGATGCCATATGGCCTTAATGAATTGCTTGTGACAGCACTGGAGGTGTGTGCAGCAGGCACACACACCCAAAGGTGAGGTTGGTGGCAGACTCAGCAGTTCTGATGCACATTATGATGGCAGCATTAGCCAATATTATCTCTGCTGACTCTATCCTCATGAAAACACAATTATGTTCCTAGGAATAAAATATCAGTAATCGGAAATTGCTCTGATAAACATGGAAAGGGTCTAGTTAAGCAAGGGAATTACCTTTTTACCTAGTAAGTGTCTGGGAATATGACTTACATATCTGGAAATAGGTATTTTGGACTTGGTAAAATCAAAATTAAGCTGTTTTAATCTCTGGGAACACGAAAAATACATATATATTAACCAAATATGTGAACTATATAATGGAAATAATACTTGTGCAGATCAACAGCCATATAGTAATGCACATCATGATAGCTGAATTAGCCAAGCTTATCTCTGCTGACTCTATCTTCATGAAAACACACTTATATCTGGGGGAATAGAATATCAATGTTCAGAACTTACTCTGATAAACATGGAATGGGTCTAGTTCTGCAAGGGAATTGCTTTTTTACCTAGTAAGTGTCAGGGAATATGACTTATGTATGTGGGAATAGGTATTTTGCACTTGGTAAAGTCAAAATTAAGCCATTTTAGTCTCTGGGAACATGCAAAATCCATAGATATTAAGTAAATACAGGTCATAAATACAGGGAATAATTTTTGTGCAGATCAATGGCCATACTAGGTGTCTTTGGGAATCATGAAATTCCCTAAGTTACCCAGGTAGTCTTGGGAATCATTAAATTCCTTAAGTTACTCAGGTGGTTTTTGGGGTAGCTCTCAAATACATATTTTAGGACAATTTTAGACCTTGTAAATGTGGCCAATATTGATTGAGCAATTTAATTGCAGGTTTTTGAGCAATGATGCAGAGGGAGAGGTACAGCTAATCACTTCATTTCTTCACTTCTACTGGGCCATTATGGGAGTTCTTGAATTCATTAGAAAGCTATGAATTACAGCTCTTAGAATGATTTTAGACCTTGTGAATGTGGCCAGTATTGATTGAGAAATTCAATTGTGGATTTCTGAGCAATAATACAGCATCAGGAAAATGACCTTTGGTCCTAAAGCAACCTAGGTAATTTCAACTTTCCCAAAGCAACTTTGATACTCTAGGTTGCTTTAGATGTCTTTGGAAATGATCAAATTCCCTAAGTCTCTCTGGTGGTCTCTGGGGTAGCCTTGGGTATCTTGGGAAAGGTAAGAATTCCCTGGGCCTCTTTTGGAAAATAAAAATTCCCTGGGTCTCTCTGCAGTCTTTGGAAGAATCCTGGGTGGCCTCTAGGTGTGGTAGTTACAAATTTTTATAGTAAATACATATCATTGACTACAAAAAGAGAAAAAAATCGAATGGGGCAGCATGTGGTATGACCGCCGCCCCTTCGCCAAGGCCATAGTAGAAAACCCCTCACAAATGAGAGGGGGGGTCGTTGACAAGAGCTCTGGGGAACGATGATGAGCAATTCGTCGTTGCCCCTTGCCCCTCCTCTCCCGTGTCCCTCCCAATTATTCTGCTCACCTGCTTCTCTACTTCCCACATTCCTTTCGTTGGCTTCTCCCCCTCCTGACCATTTTCACCATTGTCAATTTGTGGGTGGTGATGATGTGCGGCGGCAGCGGCAGATGCCTTGAAATCGCCGAAAAGGACCACCTCTGGCTCGCGTTTGGACGCGAGGGAGGTGGTGGTGGTGGGAGTCGCGTCGAAAGGTCGAAAATAACCACCTCCAGCTCGCGTTTGGACGCGAGGGAGGTGGTTGTGGTGGCAGATGGTCGAAACGACGAAAAAAACCACCTCCAGCTCGCGTTTGAACGCGAGGGAGGTGGTGTGGTGGCAGGCGGTCGACATAGTCGAAGAAACCACCTCCAGCTCGCATTTGGACGCAAGGGAGGTGGCAGTGGTGGGAGACGGGTCGAAAGAACGAAAAAAACCACCTCCGGCTCGCGTTTGAATGCAAGGGAGGTGGTGGTGGTGGGAGTCGGGTTGAAACCGCCAAAATGAACCACCTCCAGCTCGTGCTTGGACGTGAGGGAGGTGGTGGTGGTGGGAGTCAGGTCGAAACAACGAAGAAAAACCACCTCCAGCTCGTGCTTGGACGCGAGGGAGGTGGTGGTAGTGGGAGTCGTGTCGAAACGACTACAGTAACCACCTCCGGCTAGCATTTGGATGCGAGGGAGGTGGTGGTGGTGGCAGCCTGGATGTAACAGGCATTAGTGGCGGGTGAAGGAAGAAAGAACGGCAAAAAAGGGCAACGACAAATGTCGTTGCCCGTTTTCGCGATGCACTGCTTGGGCCTCCCACTTCCTGGGTCCCCCCTCGCGTTTCTCCACCCCCAACTCCCTGTTGATTCGCCCACATCCCTCTGAAGAGGGGAGGGGTGGATGCGGCTGGCATTTGTTGATGGCGTTGCAAGAGGTGAATCAACGACAAGTCGCGTCATGTGCAGAAACATGACGCGTAGTCATGTGATCATGTTGCACAAACATTCTTGTGGTTCGATGTAGGGTTGCATATCTAAGTGGGGGTTTTTATACCAACTGTAATTTACACAGGTAATTTACAGTAAATTACTACTATATGAATAATATATAAATTTTGATGATTTGTTCCAATGCAGAACCTCAAGATAAGATAAGATGATCCCAGCTGGCCGGCTTGAAATTGATTGTACTGTACAGCTCAAACTTTATTTTGAGTTCAGACCACTGGACTGACTGACAAAAAAAAAAAACACCAGTTAAGGCATAACTATTAATGCATAACGGCCAACTCTGATTTTCGATAAAGAACATGGACGACTTCACCAAACCAGAATGGCGACAACATGGCTACAAGTTTTCCGACATTTCCGCAAAGGTGCAAGGCTTCGTTCGGCAAAAATTACGTATCCCGGTGGACGCTGTCACACCTATCCCGGACAGGAAACTGTCCGTCCTCGATCTGATCTCCACGAAACTTCCACCTATTTCATTACACTCAGCTTCTTATATGGTACCAGTAGGACATTCTTTTTTTAGTATAGGGGGTCCAAGTGATAACTACCTGGACATTCTATCTTCAGGCATTGTCCCACCAAAAAATATTGTAGCTGAATTACTTTCCAAAGCGATGCAACAATGGATGGACGGTGCTAACTCTATCTGCGTCCCTGGCAACATCGGCTATCTTCCTTTATGGGCCCTTCAAGTTTGGATCGATATCTATATCGTTGTTCTCCCTGCACGCGATGTATGGCAAAAAGCAATTATTTGGCTACAGCGGGAAGAGCTTCTGCCATTCCAGGAACAAATCCATTCGATTTTCCGATCTCTTTCTACCCTTTCCTGGTCAGGAAATATTCTTTCGGCTCTACCTGGAAAAACCTTGTTCCCGAAAAGCATTCTCACTGGATATCTTTCGCGGGATTGGATGACTGATGAACACGTTGATCAAATGATTTATCTGCTCGAGAGCGAGGTAAAGAAGACCAGGGGATCCCAGCTATTCACTTCCTCAATATGATCCTCATCAGGAAGCTTATGCAGATGAGAAAGCCGGAATGCAATATAATCCCTCCGACAGTTCATTTTTATCCAAGTTTGGCACAAGTCTCACAATAGACAGTAGATTGGGTGGTATTTTCCACGTTCGTGGGAATCATTGGCTTCCCATCGCTATTGATATCACCGCTGAAGAGCTTCTCTATGGTGATCCAGCTGGCTCCATGCCGGAATCCGAGGTCATTTCTGTATTGCACTGGTTTGTGGCAAAGCACACCTCCCTCCCTTTTGACCAGCTTGATGAAGAGGCCCTTCCCTGTGCAAAACAGCATGTTCAAACCGATTGGTTCCATTGCGCCCTTTACAGCTACAACTCCCTGCATCATTATTTCGTCCCAGGCCAACCTCTCATTCAACACACCGAAAATCCGGCATTTGGTGATCTTGGATGAATTTCTGTGCTCGAAAAGCTCATCGGGCTTCATATTTCCGTGAGTTTGTTTATTGTTTGAATCTGTTTCTGTTCCATAGGACAAAATCTGATAAACGACACTGTAGGCTCTTCCTGATGATCATGCGCTCCTGTCCAATGCTTTCAATGGTCGTCAAAAAGCCTTCGAACAGTCAAGGTCCACTGCGCAACTCAAACGCCCTCGCACTCCACCACCTCATAGAACCAGCGATAAGCTATCAAAAGTGATGAAGCAGCTGTCTGTCTCACCCAGAAAACCGAAAACCAAGAAGCTCAAGACCTCTCGCTCTGTTCTCGCACCTATCTTTCAACTCTCGAAGGCATCTGCGCTAGGCCCGAAAGCGCATGAATATCATGCTAAGCCAGAGGGCAAGAAGCGGGTTTATAGTTTCAATGACTTTCTTTTCTTTGTGCTTATCTTTTCTTTAGCCGTTCGAGTCTCTCAAGAAGGGCCAGAAAGAAAGGGGAGAATCGGATGCAGAGGAGTTCAAGCCTGAAAAGGTATTTCTTTCTTACCTTTTCTAATGGACTTTTCTAACTCATTGAAGGGCGCCGACGCTGTAGCTGATACTTCCGACACCGAGCATGAAATTCCCCTGGCCACGATTCCCATGGGGCGACCACACTTGAACGTTCTCGATGAACTTACAGTTGAACTTACAACAACACGCGGGAGCCCACGAAAATACCGATGTGGAGGCACGGGTTGTACCAAGGTTTGGAAGCCTCGCACAAGAGCCCGCGTATTGGCGCATTGTAAGGGCTGCCTCAAGCACACATCTGCCAAGCGGCGTCTTGCTGCATCTGCGAGTGCTGAACAGTCACCAGGCACCCTCGTTTCAGCATCAAGTACATCAAGCCTTGCAGCTGAACCCTCGCAATCTGAACCCTCACAGCCAAAGACTCTTGTATGACCCCTTACCGCCCAACCAATGCCCACTGGTGCCGAGGCCGTCGCATTGCCCCGAAATGATTCCCCATTCTTCAGCCCTCGATCACGCAAACAGCTTCATGAGGCATTGGACTTTGCTGTCGTGAAGTTCATTTGTGTTGGTCGGCTCCTGCCAACTCTTGTTGACTTGCTGGAATGGAAAGGAATGTTCGCATTGCAAACCCCAACCTATGTTCCTGCCTCTCGAATGAAACTCATGGACAGCCATATCTTCTCGGAACAGGAAAACGTCCGAGAGCTTCAGATCATCGAGCTCAAGAAGCACTGACACCTCAGTGTTTCATTTGATGGGGGTTCTATTCGTTTGGGTGAATCTCTATACACTGTTCATGCAACAACACCCACTCACAAGGTTTTTTTGCTTGAGGGCCAAGAGGGTACTGCTGAATCACATACTGGTGAATGGATCGCAAATGTTGTTTTCCGGGTGTGTTCGCTTTTTTTATAAATTTGTTCACATTCTGTATGGTTCTGAATATCGCATACAGGTCATTGATGTGGTTGGCATCCATAGGTTCATTGCTGTCTCGGCTGATAACACGGGCAACACACGCATCGCTCGTGAAATTGTCTCATCTCGTCTTCCAACCTCCCAGATCCTAACCACCACCTCAACAACACATGGAAGGATATCGTGGCATTAGATCACTTTACCCCGGCATGTCGGTTCTACTCCTTAACTGGCCAATATCTAACAATTACATCCTAGACTGTTCGACGTACACAGGGCGTCATCAAATTTTTCAAGCACTCGAATCATGCCAAATCATTGTTGGGTGACATTCATGAGAGGCTTTCCTTAGGTCCGGGTCTTGAAAGTATTGGAAAGACATGTTTCACCACTCTCGTTTGGGTGGCTATATCTCTAAGGCGTTGCCTGCCTGCGATACGTGAGTTATGTTCTTCAGGGCAAATTAATATTCCGGTGCGTATCCTATTTAATCCAATATAACAAGTTCTTACCTTCGCTGTATAGAAATACAACGACCTCTTCACGCACCAGCTTGAAACACTCCAATTCGAGCTCAATCTCACCCAGTTTGTTGCCGTTGGTGAGGGACTCGCAAGATGTATTGAATACCTTGAAGCCACGGCAACCAATCCAGCCGATGTTTATCTGTATTGGCTGGCAATGCTTGCCCATATGAAGCAGACATTAGAAACATGTGTGCTGCCGGACGGTGTCTGCAGTGAGATCTGTGGAATCATCAACGCGAGGTGGCAGGAGTTCTTCATCAGTGGGCCTACCAATGTTCATCTTTCTGTGTTTTACCTTAATCCAAGTACATTCTTATTAATGTAAGCTCCTTTGTCCCGTACTAATATTATGGGATTGTAGCATACATCCGGTCATCTATCTTCAAGAACCCCAATCCACTTTCATTCTCGATTACTCTACCAGCGAAAGAGCCTCCCAAAGTTCCACCTGGCATACGCAATCCGAAAACCTTTCTCGAAGTGGGCGGGTATTTACACAATCTTCTTGTTGCAGAAATCAACCACGGATCTGACCCCTACCTTGCTTGTTGGAAAAATCAAGCTCAGTCGTTTACGAAGCAGTATCAGGCTCAATTCACTGCCTATGCTCAAGGGGCTTTCCCTTTTACGATCCCACTCAGTATTAACCAAAGCCCTCTCGAGTAGTGGCGAGGTTATGAAGAAAGTGACCATGGTGGTATTCTTGCTGTGCGTACCATCTTCTCCCCATCAGATTTTGAAATGTAACAATTGCTTTGACAGGCTATTGCAATCAAGTTGTACTCTGCCGTTCCACATTCGATGGCTGACGAACGGACAATGTCAGCTGTCACCATGCTCAACAGTGCACAGTGTAACCGCCAAACGGTCAGCACTGTTGTCGCGATGGCCCAAGTTGGCAGTTATTATCGAAATGCAAGGCCCTCACGAGTACGTACCTGTTTCAGCCTTGATTCGTCCAAAACTGATAGTCCTCTCAGGTAAGAAGATCGGCTCATCCAAATCCAATCATCAAGTTCTTCGATATTGACCGACTACTACGGCCAATCGACAATAGAAATGCTACTGCCAAACTCGATCCCAACTACAACGAATCCGACGACGAAGAGGAGGTTGATCTAAGGAGTATCGGAGACGACGGCGTACCATCTAAGTGGAGTCCAGCATCCCACGTTGCCCCAACTTGCCGTGTCCTACTGCCATCAGAGAGTGATGATGAGGAATTTAACATGCTTCCGTCGAGCTCGAAGAAATATTGGCAGACAGACCTGTGGCTCATAAGGCGGTAAAGGGCCCGCCGTTATCAAAACCAACGAGGGCAAGGAGGAGGATGGGAGCTTTGAGTTGTCACCATGGGTGTAGGTTTGTGTTGATAACCACGTTCAGCACGGAGTGCTCCTCAGCCTCCTCAGCCTCCTGCGCTCGAAAAAAATAGCATGTGCAGATTAAAATACGTAATTTACAGTACAGATTTGGTAATTTACATTGGCCGAAAATCTGGAATGTATATTACTTAGTTATAGGGACCCCTCCAACTTAAATACGCAACCCTAGGTTCGATGATTTCTTCCAAGTCCAACCACCTACCTTCATCTCCCACCTCCATCACCCGTGCCCCTCCCTCAAAAGATGTGGGCCGGGTTCGGAAACGCTCCTCAACGCCTCTCATGGACGCCGGCCTCGCCTCCCACTGCCCTCACCCTCCGCTCTGCCACGTCGCTCAACGTCGAGCGTCGAGAACGCCTCCCCTGGTTTGCTCCCGCCCTCCTCTCTGCCACGTCACTTGACGTTGAGCGTCGAGGACGCCTCCCCCGGTCTGCCACCGCCTTCACACCCTCCGCTTTGCCACATCACCCGACGTCGACCATCGAGGACGTCTCCCCTGGTTTGCCACCGCCCTCCTCTCTGCCACGTCACTTGACGTTGAGCGTCGAGGATGTCTTCCCCGCCTGCCACTGCCCTTGCACCCTCCGCTTTGCCACTTCACCCGACGCCGAGCATCGAGGACGCCCCCGGTTTGCCACCGCCCTCGTCTCTGCCATGCTGCTTGACATCTAGTATTGAGGACGCTTCCCCCCGCCTGCCTATCAAAAGCCCCACAATGCCTCGTAACACATTGTAAGCAATTTTATTGTTATTTTTACACTTTAACTCATCTTATATCTATTTTGCCTAGTCAAGGATGCTGTCTCTTGCCCCTCTACCCTATTGTAAGCAATTTTATTGTTATCTTTTTTTCATTTTAACTCAGCTTATGTCTATTTACAGTACTTTGTGATGCACACAAGCACCCTCCACCTCTTCCACCACCCTCCACCACCTCAATCACCAGTGTAATGTATTCAGGAAGTAGTAGGTTAAATACATATATAGTTTATATTGTATGTCTATAGTATGAATTCTAATATTGTTTATTATTATTCTATAAATGCTATGAAGTGAAGGAAAGTGTAAAGGCCATATCCTAAGCTGCCCAGAATGCTCTAGAAATGATCTGGGAATGCTCTGAGGATGCTCTAGAAATGCTCTGAAGATGCTTTGGGAATACTCTGGGATGCTTTGATAATGCTTTGGGAGTGCTATGGGCAATTCAAACATTGGGGACATTTCTCCAAGGTCTGCCTGGGAGTCTTTGTATCTTATAGTCTCTAGAGACACCCAGAGCAACTTAGGTTTCTCCAGGACCAAACCCCTTTTTCCTGATGAGGGGGAGAAGTACAACTAATCACTTCATTTCTTCACCTCTACTGGGTCATTCTTATTGTTTATAGATTCATTAGAAAGATATAAACTACAGCTCCTAGGGCAATTTTAGACCTCATAAATGTGGTCAGTATTGATTGAGCAATTCAATTGCGAGTTTTTGAGCAATGATGCAGGGGGAGAGATACAACTAATCACTTCATTTCTTCACTTCTACTGGGCCATTCTTAGTGTTCATGGATTCATTAGAAAGCTATGAATTACAGCTTCTGGGGCAATTTTATACCTTGTAAATGTGGCAAGTATTGATTGAGCAATTAAATTGCAAGTTTTTGAGCAATAATGCAGGAGAAGAAGCACCACTAATAATTGACTAATAACTTCATTTCTTCACTTCTACTGGGCTGTTCTTGGAGTTCTTGGATTCATTAGAAAGCCATGAATTACAGCTCCTAGGATGATTTTATTGTAAATGTGGCCAGTATTTGTGCATGCCACACATAGAACAAACATTGTCTGTTCACCCAACAAAATTTGTTTGGTGGTATGCTGCACAAATATCACAGTGCCAAACACTGCACAAATATTGTCCATCTGGATGACATTTGTTTGGTGCATTATTTGTTCTGCAAGGCTTTGTGATTCAGAGATGTCATCTAATACCATCCAGTGCCATCCACCTATTCCTGCCTCCCTCAACATATAGAATTACATGTACAAGTACTGTAGCTAGTAATATACATTGCTTTATCCATGGAAAACCATCCTCAACTTGCTGAACAGTGATTCTAAGCCCAACAAAGCCCAACTGGCACCACCTGAGGCTGCATAGTTTGGAAATCCTCCTGGGACACATTGTTGAACCTCATACCACCTGCTCCTGCACCCCCTCAGGCTCCAAAACATCCCAGATAAGCAAAACAAATTCTGCTGCACCCCAATATGAAGTTTCCCTGCCCAAATTCCCTCCCCCAATGTGCCCAACAGTGACCATCTGACTGCATTTAGCAATTATGTTCAAGTCAGTTCAAGCTTTGTGATGTTGTTGATTGTCATTGAATGCACTAAGACCCATTGACCAAATATTGTGCAAAAAAATAGCAGCTGGATGCCCTTTGTTTGGTGAGACCCATTGACCAAATACTAGAGCAAACATGGTCATGTGGTTCTGGTTGAGAATATTGATGGCATCAAAGTTTACTTGGCACCTGCGTTAGGGCAAACACAATCAAAGCAGGGACTGGTGCACATAAGAACGAATCCTCATTCTTTGGACTCATAATATTGCTGGTGGGCAGTGGTTAAAGTGGTCAAAATTTTGGGAGTTTCATTTCTACCAAACCATCTTTCCCACTTATTTGACAGTTGTAACTTGTTGGTCACTGCAAGTGGTGTTTCCTTTCTGTTTGTCCATGCCTTGTTGCCAGTGACCATTATTTTCCAATCAAAGGCAAGGAACACAGGACCAGGGATTAGTCTGAGGATTGCAAGTGTCATCTGAGGTGTGCCTGAATTCCCTAATATAAATATAAAATAGATAGATCTTGTGAGTGGCTGCTGTCCTGGGGTTCTTTTTTGAAAACCTACCAGAAGAGACTTGTTATTCTGAGGGTTGCAACTGTCGTGACTATTGAGCCACATTTATTCACCTCTATTTCAAGCTTTCATGATTGCATTTTCTTATGTACTATGGAATAGCTATAGTGGTGGTGCTCCTGGCATATATTATTCACATGAAAAATCACTTTTACTGTTGACAGGATGCTTGTTGTCATTGATGGTGCACCACAACTGAGGACTAGTGATTAGTAAATGAGGATTAGACATGTGGCAAGTGAGGGCGATGGGTGAACGCGGTCACATGGTTCTGGTTTGAGAAGAGTGATGGCATCAAAGTTTACTGAGCACCTGCGTTAGGGCAAACGCGATCAAAGCAGGGGCTGGTGCACATAAGAACAAATCCTCATTCTTTGGACTTGTAAACAGTCCTTTATAAGCTTCGGAGAAAAGGAAGGGACTAAAAAAATGCAGTGTGGGCTATAAAAATCTCACCGATGACATTCAACATTGGACTAAACATCTCATCATTGGTAATGATTTCTCTGAGCATAGAAACTTGAAACATATGTGTTCCTGGGATGGGTCGAACCATCGCACATGGGGAAAAAGCCTACAAAAAAAAAAATCATATGGGAGTGAGAATCAAAATAAATAAATAAATATAAAACATACAGTGAACTTCTCTCTGCAATTACCAAAGCCTAGGTCACTTAGTGTGAGCATAGTGTTTTGATCATTGGGGAGAGTTATTTGCTGGGATGCAACATATGGAACATCTGTAATACATGGATTCTTGACTTGGCGAATTGTGACACTATTCCATGAAGAAAAAAGTCATTAAAAAAATGTAGGGGAGAGAAAGGACTCACATCAATAACATAAGCAGAAGAAGAAAGGGCATGAAGCAGTGACACCTCAGGCCTCACCTAAGACTGGCAAGGTTTTGCATTCCGGACTTTGATGGCCGCTGCTTGCCGTTAGCTGCCATCACCCCCAGGGGGTAATGCCCTCCAAAAAATAAATTTAAGATAGATTACATGCCTCCAATTTGTCCCAAATCCTAACATCTGCACATGAGAACTCGTGGTTTGGCTCTCCCTTCTCTGAGAAGATGCACCCTCGCATTGGAATCTTATCACCCACACAGGGCAAACACCTTTATCTAAGGTATAGAGTACACCTTGTGTTTGATCAGTCTTCTAAAGAAGCTGTTACACTGATTAATATATTGACGAGATGATACTAGAGACTGAATTCACTGAAACTGAGGTCTTTTCCATACAACTTGAACTGCTTATCAATGACCCTCGCATTCTCAGCATATCCCCCAAGAGGTACGCACCAGCAATTGCCGACATACGGGGTAGGGAGGGGGGCCTCCAGACTGCTTATCCAAATTTCTTTTGATATATTTGAATTTGCACTCAATCTTGCCTGGAGTGAACATTTTAGTATTATTGACTGTTTTGGGGCCTTTTTTTAATAGGTTCGGCGACGCAGAGCATGCTTGGAGTCACATGTGTGGTTCAAAGTCTGATTTGTCCAGCTGAAAATTCAGCTGGACAAATCGGACTTTGAATTTGGTCATGTGCACGCGAGATCGAGCATGTTTAATTACCCATTTTATTAAGCTGATCCCCTTACAGAAACCGCATCCCCAGCTGCTGGAACAAGACCAGGAAGATTACCCAAGTTCTGAAGGATATGATTGATAGCCGATTTTGCACTGATGAAGGGTGCGAAATGGAGGTTGATGACCATGATCTCCTTCATTGTGATGCATGTAAAGTTTAAACAAGTGGTAAGTGACCTCAAGAGATCGCACAAGTCCTTAACTCAATGCTCATAAATATTTTTATTCAAGTACCACTTGACATGGCTTGAAATCCCAACAAGGGGGTGGTTTTAAACGGAGGCGGCAAAACAGTTTCAGGGCACAAGCGCCGTCGAACAAAAAAAAGTGTAGCCTAATTAGGCAAATTTTATTTCCTTTTTTAGTAGGAGGGGGAGGGGGGTTCAAGAGGCCTTAACAAAATAAAAGTACCTTGTATATATGGTTTTTTTTTGCGTACCCCTTGATATCTCCACACAGCATCCTTCAGATATGACCACAACCCATTGGTTGATTTCTCATCCATGTCACAAAGGTGAGACAGGAGAATTACCACTGATTGTGGCAAGAACATCGGTGGATTGCCAGCTGGCCAGCTTGATGCTTGGGCAAGAAGTATGTCATTCTTGAAACGCAGGGCATAGAGAAGGAAAGATGATATTTTGAGGAGAATTTCATGGTTTAATGCTTCTGGAAAGAACTTGGAGTGTGCGAGGAAGTCGTTCATTGTCATTTTACAGTAGCAGGAGTATCTACATTAAATTTCGATTCTAGAGTTGACTAACAAGTCCATGTGATGTTGCTACGGCATCTACCAGGAGTGGATTGGCAGAGGAGCGGAGGGGTGGACTCTCAAAATACGGAACGTCCTCGAGGAATTCTTCTTTGTATTGGGATTTTAGCCTTCATAATTCTCTCTATACTTTCGGTAATCCCCTTTTTTCAGAATTTCCACATTCCCTTTACATCAGCCATTGTGCTGGTTTGCGGCCTTACCATGGCGCTTTGGGAGACACCTCTCGCCCCTGACAACACTTTCTTTTATTTCCTCTGCTGATATCATCCAAGGAATTTCTTACGTTTTGTACGCCATCGTTAGATACGACACACTATTACAACCTAGAGTTAAGACGAATACATAAAATTCAGACTTTTTTCCAGCCTAAGTATGATGAATTATCAAACAAGAACATCCTTTCACTCTTTCTTATCCCAGAGACAACTCGCTGGCATCTACCACTCCTTTGATATCTTTGGCTCCATCATTCCAGTGGAGAGCAGCATAGGGAGTTGCATTCTTGGTCAGTATTCCTTCATCGCCATACACTAAACATCTTCAACAGTGCCCGGGCTCATTACTTCTTGAGCTCATTCGACAGTAACAGGAGGGGGTTGGAATAATGGTGGGGCTGTTGCTTGGCTATGTGGGTGCACGCAATGCATGGATCATTGTGCACATTCTGGGATAATTTATCAGGTGGTTATCTCCATATATAAGTAGCGCACCCTTTTTTCTATCCCCCACCTGTTGCCTCCTTACTGTCATTAATTTCAATCGCGGTGACTTCCCGAAGCCTGCTCATGCACACATACATTCACCAATCACTGCCCCCACCAGGTAACGATCAGGAGCACTTTTGCACAGCACTATGCACTCTAAAAATTGGTGTTCATGTCAATCTCAGCGTTTCGTACGAACTGAAATATGATGAGCATCAAGTTACTTTCAAGTTTTAAGTGATACTTATATTGAATATCATCAACCTGGGGTAAACTAGGAGGTGCCTGATTTGGCAAATTGTGATGCTATTCCAGGAAGAAAATCATGATTAGAACAAAGGAGCACTCTTGTTAACGATTGGAAGGAAAGGGCATACTATGATTGACCAGGAGTTTGTAATACTCGATTTTCTCCCTCCCTCAACGAGTTAGTATCTTCAAATTTTTCACAGTAATTAGTAAGCCCCCAGAGAAACATGATTATCAAGTTTTTTGAGAGGAAAAACTGTCTGAACGAGGGCAGGATTTTTTATAATGGTGGCCATTACCTTTGATGGCCTGAAGTAAGCGAATGTTGAGTCAGATCTAGTCCTATCAGGTGGGTGCCACTATACCAAAATACGTCAAAATTCTGTGTCTGGAAGCTCATCCCTTGAAGCAGAATTGCAGAGGGGTTGATTTTTGTGGCTCCCAACGTGACAAAGTGACACGAACTTGTGGGAAGAACCAACATCTTGAAGGAAAGGTAAATTATGACTACTTATCCATTGGGCATTCATGTGTGGACCAAGAGGAGAGAATACAGAATATAAGCGACCCCCCAGGAAGTGGGCGAGAAAACTGACAGGGGATTGAGGAGATGAGCTGAATTCCCTTCTGTTTATATATACCCCTCACCTCCTTCCCTTGCCCGTCTGTGCTAGTGCGCGTTTTGGACAACTATCATCCCCTCACATGATCAAGAGATTGTGCTTTGCTCTAATTGCAGAGTTATACCAAACCTGAAGACTATTGGAATAGAAAAATATAAGCATGTACACTCGATCCTATACTCTGTTCGTCTGCCCCGGGGTTGCTGTATATTTGTATAGATTTTAATCGATAGGTAACTAACCTGCTTACTCGTAAAGTATAAAAATATCAGCGGTGCAAGAGTGAATTTCCGGAACAGAAAGAAAACAAGGGGGCAAAATCAACCGAAAAGACTGTAAACCCTCATTGTATTCCCAAAAGTCGCGTCATTGATCAAATAAAAACCGGTATACGAGGATGCATATTGATCGGTCACTGGAACGATTGGGGTGTAGCACGAGGGTGGGGTTAGAGAGGATTGGCATAAGGAGGGGGTAGGAGGTGCGGAATGACAATAAACCTGCAGGAATGAATACGCCAGAAGATATCAATACGATACATATCGAGAGATAGTTGAAGGAGCATCGCCCGTCGCTGCACAACAACCCCCATCAAGCATGACTGTATGCCAGATAATATGCAGATGCAAAGCAAAACACAGGAATTGAACTGGCCCAACGCACCTAGCGAGCAAAGTAACATTCCATTGTATTCTAATTCACGGGGGATGGATGAGAATGTATGCAAGTAGCCATGTAATCCAGTCGGTTCGTTCCTTCATTTGCCCCATTGGGGTCCAGCATGTTTTGAGGAATGAAAGGGAAGGGTAGAGAAATGGGCATGAAATCAATCACCAGAGAGAAATGACCTACATTGATCTTGTTGCCCAACAAATGAGCGCTTGTGGACAAGCAAGCGGATGCTGAGATAAGTGAGCGATAGAAGGGGTGGCCTATGAAGGTGATTGACGAAGATTGCTCTGAATAGAGGGACCAATATTGAACAGGATTACACCAGAGGTAAAGAAGGCGATAACTGAGGGGATGAAAATCAGAATCTCCAAAGTCCAAATTATAGTTGTGCTTTGTTTCTAAGTGGCTGGTAGCGCAAAAAAGTGAGTTGTTGGAAGTTTGGAGGGGACGAGAATGTTGCTAAATAAAAAAACGATAGAGTGCATCAGGAAAAGGCCACCTAGCTCTGGCTGTCTTTAAATGCTTTAGCTGTCCTAGAGCATCCTGAGACATCCTAGGATGTCTTAGGATGTCTCAGAATGCTCTAGGACAGCTAAACATCAGGAAAGGGCCACCTTGGTTTGGCTGTCTTTAGATGCTTTAGCTGTCTTAGAGCATGCTGACATATCCCTGAGACATCCCAGCATGGATCAAAGTGCTCTAGGACAGCTAAAGCATCCAAATACAGCCAAACTAAGGCAAAATATTTAAGTCTTTGATGTCTTTACTGTCTCCTGAGACACCCAGGCTGCTCTGGGTGTCTCTGGGTGTCTCTGGAGCCAACAGCCTTTTCCTGATGAAGCATCTAAAGACAGCCAGAGCTAGGTGGCCTTTTCCTGATGTGGCTGCACTAAATATCCCTAGTAACTCAGGGGAATGGTGTTGGCCCAACAACATAACTCACCTGAGTCAAAGTTGCTGAGTCGAAGCTATAGCAGTGGTCAGTGGGGATGGTTACCTTCTTGAGAGTAAAATATTAAATGTTGTTGAGCTGACGCCAACCAGGGGGCTCTTATTTTGTTGAATTGTGATGCTATCCCATGAATATCAAAGTTATCAGGCATAAGAATGGAAAGAACTCATGTTATTGCTGTTTTCATAAATCCTGGCGCAGCTTCCTTTTTTGGATCAAAATCAAAATCTGAGAATTCTCGAGTGCCCGAGCCGTGAGCCTCATTGCTTGGGCATTTCTTGTCCTACAGGCATAATTTTGGGTGATTCGGAATCGTAAGATGTAGGGCTACATGAATATGTACAAATTTTAAGAAATAGAGATGATTTTTCAAACTAGACACTTTTGAACCAGGTGTCTTGTAACATGACAGGGAGAGGTTATATGGGTCAGACTATGGTTGTAGGGGGTGTCTGGGCAACATAAAATGAACTATAAAGGCTTGAAGAAAGATATGGATGAAGTGGTTATAAGTCCCCTTAGGGAATTGTTCTTGTAACCGAGCGCGCAGCGCGAGTTCTGTCACATCAAAATGGTGCGAATTTATTTCCCTTTTCAGTTTTAAGGTTTGATTTTTGAAAACACATGACTCATGGCAATGATTGCGTGACCCGACGAGCACAATTGATCGATGATGTCCCTAAATGATAAAGCTGCCTGATCTTGGGCGAAGTTGGCAAATAGCGACGTCATTTTTGTTGTGGGGCTTTATGCATTATGTCTGGATTTTGTAAAAATCGAAGATAATCTTTAAGGTTGGAACGCTGCCCGCTTCTTGCCCCTCCCCTCTCCTGAGGGATGTGGGCTGGTACTGAACATCCCACCTGCCTGCCCCTCCCCTCTCCTGAGGGATGTGGGCCGTTACGTCGAACGCATACCTTGCCGGGATGTTGGCAGGTTTCGTTCATGTTCGGAAGGAACAGGTGATAGGGGAGGAGGAACCAGGGGGGACCCATGGAATGGGAGGCCCATATGGTGCGTCCTAACTACCTTACATCCGACACCGACGTAATGAACGAAGCACAGACGAAAAACGCCAACAGCACCACAACGACGATGTGTAATCACAGCGCAGCAACGATGAGCCACAGCAGTGACGACAACCCACAGCAGTGATGACGACGATGACAAGCGGGAGACCAACGCGGGAGAATCCAGCCCAAGGAGGGCGATTCGAATGTGACGACGACCACACATACCACCCTGGCACCACCCCACCTCCACCTCCCTCGCATCCAAACGCGAGCCAGAGGTGGCTTTTTTTGGTTGTTTCAACCCTTCTGCTACCACCACCACCTCCCTCGCATCCAAACGCGAACTGGAGGTGGTTTTTTTGGGCGTTCCAACCTGCCACCACCACCACCTCCTCCCTCATGTCCCAACGCGAGCTGGAGGTGGTTTTTTTCGGTTGTTTCAACACATCTACCACCGCCACCACCTCCCTCGCATCCAAATGCGAGCCGGGACTTTTGGGGTGTATCACCGTTGGGGGGTATCCTTCCCGCGGTATCAACGACGGGGCAGTGCGAAACTTACACTCCGCCCTGTTCAATTGTTTTCCCTGCTTCTGGGACAGCATGTAACTTCGTTGCCTTGTTTACCACCCCCCAATAACAATGAGGGGTGGCCTCCTCGCCGCGTCGACAGGGC
>Ga0307513_10003648_pt1 | contig 20830 bp, 20 predicted proteins | sample 15_EM_MG_FD_202174 | JGI IMG/M metagenome (GOLD analysis project Ga0307513, IMG submission 202174) | Populus trichocarpa ectomycorrhiza microbial communities from riparian zone in the Pacific Northwest, United States - 15_EM | ecosystem: Host-associated > Plants > Roots > Unclassified | place...
TCTGGCGGGAGGAGTCCGCGCGCATCGTCGCGGGTCTCGCCCGGCTGCTCGCCGGCGACGTCGGCCTCGCCGAGGAGCTGGCCCAGGACGCGCTGGTCGCGGCGCTGGAGCAGTGGCCGAGCGCCGGGGTACCGGACAATCCGGCGGCCTGGCTCACCACGGTCGCGCGGCGGCGCGCGGTCGACACCCTGCGCCGGCGGTCCCGTGCCGACGCCGGCTACGCCGAACTCGCCCACCGGTTGTCCGACGAGCCGGAGCCCGAGCCATCCGATCCCGACGCCGTGCCCGACGACGTGCTGCGGCTCATGGTCGTCTCCTGCCATCCCGTCCTCACCCGGGAGGCGCGGATCGCGTTGACGCTGCGCGTCGTCGCCGGCCTGCGCACCGACGAGATCGCCCGCGCGTTCCTCGTCACCGAGCAGACGGTGGCGCAGCGGATCGTGCGGGCGAAGCGCGCGCTGGCGGCCGCGCAGGTGCCGTTCGAGGTGCCGTCCGGGCCGGAACGGGCGGCGCGGCTCGCGTCCGTCACCGACGTGCTCTACCTGGTCTTCAACGAGGGCTACGCGGCCACCGGCGGCGACGACTGGCTGCGGCCCGCCCTGTGCGACGAGGCGATCCGCCTGGCCGGCATGCTCACCGAACTCGCGCCCGAGACGGCCGAGGTGCACGGGCTCCTCGCGCTGATGCAGCTGCAGCACAGCCGGCGCGCGGCCCGTGTAGACGCCGGTGGCGTCCCCGTGCTGCTGCAGGACCAGGACCGCACCCGCTGGGACGCCTCCCGCATCCGCGCCGGGTTCGCCGCGCTGCTGCGCGCCCGGGAGGCAGGTGGCCCGCCCGGGCCGTACGTGTTGCAGGCCGCGATCGCCGCCTGTCACGCGCGGTCCCCGAGCGCTGCGGACACCGACTGGCCGCAGATCGTCGGGCTGTACGAGCTGCTGGTGCGGATCCTGCCCTCACCCGTGGTGGCGTTGAACCGCGCCGTGGCCGTCGCGATGGCGCAGGGGCCGGAGGAAGGTCTGCGGCTCACCGAACCGCTGCTGGCCGAGCCCGCGCTCGCCCGCTACGCCCTGCTGCCCGGCACCCGGGGCGATCTGCTCGCGCGGCTCGGCCGGGTGTCGGCGGCACGGGCCGAGTTCCGGCGGGCGGCCGATCTCACCGCGAGCGGTCCGGAACGCGCGGTGTGGCTCGATCGGGCCACCGCGCTGGGGCCGGACCCGCGGTCCGGGCCGACGCTCGGTGCGGCCACAGCGACGTTCCTCGGGCGGTGCACGCCGTCGACGGCGCGGTCGTACGCCCAGACACTGCACCGCATCCGCCGCGACCTGGGCACAGACCTGCCGGTCGCCGACCTCACCCCGGAGGCGGTGGCACGCGTGGTCACTGCGGCCTGGTCAGGCGCCGCAGCGGCCACCTGGAACCGGCACCGGGCCGCGGTGCGCGCCTTCGCCGAGCGGGCCGACACCGGCCCGCTGGACACCGCGCTGGAGCGCCGGGCCGAGCCGCGCCGGCGCACCCGCAGGCTCCCGTCGACGCAGGTGGGAGTGCTCACGGAGGGCGCGCCGCTGCGCGAGCGGGCCCTGTGGCAGCTGGTGCACGTCAGCGGTGCCCCGGCCACGGCCGCCTTGGCGCTGGACGTCGACGACCTCGACCTCGACGCCCACCGCGCGGGCGAGCTCCACTGGGACACCGCGACCTCGACCCTGCTGGTCGAGCTGGTCGACGGCCGTCTACGCGGCCCCGTGTTCCTCGCCGACCGTCGACCCGGGCCCGGCCGGCCGCGTCCGCCGGCCGATCTCTGCCCGGAGACCGGTCGTGGGCGGCTGTCCTACCCGCGTGCGGAGTACCTGTTCAAACGAGCGTCCGGGGGCGCGACGCTGCGCAGTCTCACTCCGGCGCGCGCTCAGCGCGGGAAGGCGTAGAGCTCGTCGAGGCTGCGGGCGATGGGGAACGCTTCCCGGTCGATCGCGTTCCATCCGTGGATCGTGCCGTCCGGTGCGATGCAGAGTGGGTGCCCGGCACCGTCGCCCGCGAACGCGAACAACGAGCGGTCGAAGTGCTCGTCCTCGGCGAACCACAGGTTCGTGTCGATCACGGCGTCCAGCGGGTCGGCGTAGGCGGCCCACTCGTCGCCGAAACCGTTCGTGGCGAGGAGCAACTCGGCGACCGGCGGCGGGATCGCCCGGCCCAGTCGTCGCTCGGCGGCCGCCAGTTCCGCGGGCGAGCATCCCGGCCGCAGGCGGAGCGGCCCCGGACCCGGGTCCCAGTCCTTCGACTCCGCATCGGCCCACACGCCGTCGAGCCGGACCCGCCAGTCGATCACGTTCAGAACGGTCGCAGGCTGAGATCGGTGAGCGCCGCGTCGTCGGGGGCGGTCACCGCCACCATCACGGCGCCTGCGACCGACTCCGGCCGCAGGTAGTGATCGGCCTCGTACGTGCCGCCCTCCTGGGCCACCACGTGCCGCTGCATGTCGGTGTCGGTGCGCCCGACGTGCAACGACGTGACACGCACGCCGTTGCCGACCTCCTCGGCGCGCAGGGCGTCGGCGAAGCCGCGCAGCGCGAACTTGCTGGCTGCGTAGGACGCCCAGCCGGGCCGCGCGACGAGCCCGGCGCCTGAGTTCAGCAGCACGACCCGCCCGCCGGCGGTGCGCAGCGCAGGCAGCAGCAAACGGGTCAGCTCGGCGACGGCGACGACGTTGATGTCGAACTGGCGGCGCCAGACCGCGGCCGGGGTGTCGGCGACGCTGCCGAGCTCGCCGATGCCCGCAGAGTGGACGAGCACGTCGAGGCTGTCGATCCCGCCGACGGCTTCGGCGACCTCGTCGAGGTCCGTCAGGTCGACGGGCCAGGGCCGGGCGCCTGGCAGTTCGGCGGCCAACCGGGCGAGCGCCGCGGTGTCGCGACCGCCGAGCAGCACGTCGTATCCAGGGGCCAGCACGCGCGCCACGGCGGCGCCGATCCCCCGCGACGCGCCTGTGACGAGGGCGAGTGGGCGCAGGTCAGGCGCAGGTCCGGTCACGGACGGCGACCCTACCCGGGCGCCCTCCGTGACTGACCGTGACGCGAGCGTCAGCTACGGCTCAGATGCGACGAGCCGAGTTGAACGGCATCCTGTTGAGCTCCGAGACCTTCACGGGCTGGCCGCTGGTGCTGGCGTGCACGACCTTGCCGTCGCCGAGGTACATCGCGACGTGGCTGACCGGGCTGTAGAAGAAGACCAGGTCGCCGGGGCGCAGGTCGGACTTGGCGACGGGCTTGCCGACGCGCGACTGGGCGGCGCTGGTGCGGGGCAGCGCGACGCCGACCTGCTTGTAGGCCCAGCCGACGAGGCCCGAGCAGTCGAAGGAGTTCGGGCCCGTGGCGCCGTAGACGTACGGCTTGCCGAGCTTGCTCATCGCGCTGGACAGCGCGTTGCTGGCGCGGGCGTTGAGGCGGGCGGCCTCGACGCGGCCGGCGATGTCGGCGGCGGACTTCGTCAGCGTCGTCGGGTTGAGGACGGCGGCGGGTGCGGAGTTCGTCGTCACGGGGACGGCGGGGACGGGCAGAGGGGCCGCGACGGCCGGGGTCGCCGGCAGGAGGGCGGTGAGGGCAGCAGCGGTCGTCGTGGCGACGGCGAGGCCGAATGTCCGGCGGGTGGCCGGTGCGGGGACGTGCTGGGGCACAGGTGTTCCTCGGGTTCGCACCGCCGGACGGGTCGGCAACGCGTCCTCCGGGGGAAGGACGCCGACGGCGAGCCGGGAACTCGTGCGGGTCGCTGTGGCAGCCGATCCGCACCCCTACCCGCTTGTCCTGGCGGTGACCCCGCGTCCGGCGCTCCGTATGAGCTCCAGCCCGTGAGGCCGAGGCGGAACATTACGAACAGATAAAGGGAATTCGTATGACGCATCTCATAGAAAAGCAACCTTTTCCGGGTGAGTGCCATCACCGGTACGATTGGGCCGAATGCACCAATATTGGTGAGATCTGGGTCAAGATCACACCCCAGGCCTGTGACCTGCGTCGAACGTTCGGGTCGTTATCGGCCCGTTACTACTGCAGACGGGTGATATCCGGGCACGACCAAGCCCGGGAGTTATTTTTGAAAAGGTTGTCGATGTGGAAGTACTTCAGCGCTCACGTTCGCCGCGGATGAAGGCCTCCACGGCCTCGCGGGCCTCGTCGTCGCTGTACTGCTCGGGCGGCGACTTCATGAAGTAGCTCGACGCCGAGAGGATCGGGCCGCCGATGCCGCGGTCCTTGGCGATCTTCGCGGCACGCACGGCGTCGATGATGATGCCCGCCGAGTTGGGCGAGTCCCACACCTCGAGCTTGTACTCCAGGTTCAGCGGCACGTCGCCGAACGCGCGGCCCTCCAGGCGCACGTACGCCCACTTGCGGTCGTCGAGCCACGCCACGTAGTCCGACGGGCCGATGTGCACGTTGTCCTTGCCGAGATCGCGGTCGATCTGGCTGGTGACCGACTGCGTCTTGGAGATCTTCTTCGACTCGAGCCGCTCGAGCTCCTTCATGTTCAGGAAGTCCATGTTCCCGCCCACGTTGAGCTGCATCGTGCGGTCCAGCTGCACGCCGCGGTCCTCGAACAGCTTCGCCAGCACGCGATGGGTGATGGTCGCGCCCACCTGGCTCTTGATGTCGTCGCCGACGATCGGCACCCCGGCCGCGCGGAACTTCTCCGCCCACACGGGGTCGGAGGCGATGAACACCGGCAACGCGTTGACGAACGCCACGCCGGCGTCGATCGCGCTCTGCGCGTAGAAGCGGTCGGCGGCCTCGCTGCCCACCGGCAGGTACGACACCAACACGTCGGTGCGCGTGTCGCGCAGCACCTGCGCGACGTCGACCGGCTCGGCGTCGGACTCCTCGATCGTCTCCCGGTAGAAGCGGCCCAGCCCGTCGAGGGTGTGGCCGCGCTGCACCGGCACACCCAGTGGCGGCACGTCGGCGATGCGGACGGTGTTGTTCTCGCTGGCGAGGATCGCCTCCGAGAGGTCGCTGCCGACCTTCTTCGCGTCCACGTCGAACGCGGCCACGAACTGCACGTCGCGCACGTGGTAGCCACCGAACTCGACGTGCATCAGGCCGGGCACGCGCGCGCCGGGGTCCGCGTCGGCGTAGTACTGCACGCCCTGGACCAGCGATGCGGCGCAGTTGCCGACGCCGACGATCGCGACGCGTACGGTCGCCCTGTCCGCTTCGGGGACCATGTCGTACTCCCTCGTCGTCATGCCGAGAAGCTGCCGGAACAAGCCGGAGAACCCTCCGTAACACTAGCGATGCGCGGCGTTCGTACAGCGCCGCGAGATCCGCATCACGTGCACGCCCGGGGGCGACCGTTCGTCGCTTCCTGCCCCACCGCAGATCACCTGGACGTGGGGCAGTGCGGCCGATCGGGTGCGTCGGCCGCGTACTCTGGCCGCGTGCGTACCCAGCGACAGGTGGTCGACTACGCGTTGCAGCGCCGCGCGCTGCTCGCTGACGTCCACTCCGGAAAGGTGGGGGTGGCGGAGGTCTGCGACGCCAGCCCTTACCTGCTGCGGGCTGCGCGTTTCCACGGCGAGGAGAGCGACCAGACCTGCCCGGTCTGTCGCAAGGAGAAGCTCGCGCAGGTGTCGTGGATCTTCGGCGAGGAGCTCAAGCACGCCGCTGGATCCGCCCGCAAGCCCGCCGAGATCGACCAGCTGGCGAACCAGTTCGGCGAGTTCTCCGTGTACCTGGTCGAGGTCTGCCGCACCTGCAGCTGGAACCATCTGGTGCTGTCGTACGTAACGGGCTCCGGAGCTCCCCCCGGAAAGCCCCGGCGTTCTGCTTCGCGGCGGACCGCTGCCGAATGACGAGAGTGTGACGAGGACATGCGGTGAGTGATCAACGCGATCCACGGAGCGGCCAAGCTCGTCGACCCGGCCGTCCGCAGGGCCAGCAGCCCCCCGGCCGCCCCCGGGTCGGCCCGCCCCCGCCCGGCGCGCGCCCCACCCCGCAGCGGTACCGCCCCGGCGGCGCTCCTGCTGCTCCGCCGCCCGGCCCGGATGCGCCCTACCGCGCCGCCGACATGCCGCTCCTCACCCACGACGAGACGGGTGCTGCTTCGGTCGCCCGGCAGGCCAGAGCCGCCCGTCCGCCCGCGCAGCGCCGCGATACGGACGCGACGGTCATCGCCCGCTCCGGCGGCACCGGGGGCCCGCCCTCGCGCCGCAACGGTGCTGCGGCCGCCGGCGACGGTGGGCGCAAGCCGCGCCGGCGCTGGCTGCGCTGGACCCTCGGCGTGCTCGGCACGATGATCCTGGTCCCGTTCCTCGCGTTCGTCATCGGCTGGATGATCTTCAAGGTGCCGACGGCCGACGATGCCGCCACCGCCCAGCAGGCGCTCTTCACCTTCTCCGACGGCACCACCCCGGTCGCCACGGTGCGCCCGGAGGGCGGCGGCAACCGCATCAAGGTCACGCTCGACAAGGTGCCGCCGCAGGTGCGCGAGGCAGTGCTCTCGGCCGAGGACGCCACGTTCTACTCCAACCCCGGGTTCGACTTCACCGGCATCCTGCGGGCGGTCTACAACCAGGTCACCGGCGGTGTCGGCGGCGGCTCGACGATCACGCAGCAGTACATCAAGGTCAGCACCGGCCAGGACGAGGCCGCCGGTCTCGGCGGGATGTGGCGCAAGTACAAGGAGATCGTGCTCGCGGTGAAGATCTCCCGCGAGCAGACCAAGGACGAGATCCTCGAGAACTACCTCAACACCATCTACCTGGGTCGCGGCGCGTCCGGCATCCAGACCGCGTCGCGCGCGTACTTCGACAAGGACGTCGACCAGCTCTCGGTGAGCGAGGCCGCGTTGCTGGCCGGGGTGATCCAGTCGCCGTCGAAGTGGGATCCCGCCAAGAGCCCGACCGACGCCCAGCGGCGCTGGAACTTCGTGCTCGACCAGATGGTGCAGAACAAGTGGCTGCCGGCCGCGGAGCGGGCATCGCTCCAGTTCCCGGCGACGATCGAGCCGCAGAAGGTCGGCGGCGGTGTGCCCGGCGACGACAAGTACCACATCTACAACCGGGCCAAGGCCGAGCTGCTGACCATGGGCCTCACCGAGGACGACATCGAGACCAAGGGCCTCACCGTCGTCACCACGATCGACCCGGCGTATCAGAAGGACGCGGTCGATGCGGTCAACGCGGTCAAGAAGGGCCAGCCCGCCAACCTGCGCTACGCGCTGACCTCGATCAACCCGCAGGACGGCGCGATCCTCGCCTACTACGGTGGCGACAACATCTCGTTCGACTACGCCGGCGTCGCCAAACGCCAGCCGGGCTCGTCCTACAAGCCGTTCGTGTTCGCGGCCGCACTCCAGGACGGCAAGGACGACATCGGCCTGGGGACGCGCTTCAACGGATCGTCGCCGCAGACGATCGCGGGCACCGAGGTGGCCAACTCGGAGGGCGTCAGCTGCGACGAGTGCACGGTCCTCACGGCGATGACGAACTCGGTGAACACCGTCTTCTACAACATGGCCTACCAGGTCGGCGTGCGGAACGTGATCAAGGCCGCGCACGATGCCGGTATCCCTGCCGATCTGGCGAACGATCCCCGCCTGGGCATCGCACTCGGCGACCAGGATGTGCACCCCATCGACATGGCGGCCGCGTACTCCACGTTCGCCGCCGACGGGGTGCGCCACCAGCCCTTCATCATCAAGAAGGTCACCACCTCCGACGGCCAGGTGCTCAAGGACATCGACGTCGACAAGCCGCAGGGCCAGCCGGCCATCCCGGAGAACGTGGCCCGCAACGTCACGGCGTCGATGATGGACGTGGCCAGCCACTCCGGGTTGCCGCTCGCGGGCGGGCGCCCCGTCGCGTCGAAGTCCGGCACGGCCCAGAACGAGCAGATCACCGGGCAGAACCGCGACGCCTGGTACGTCGGCTACACCCCGCAGATCGCCACCTCGGTGTGGGTGGGCAGCGACAAGTCCGACGCCATCAAGACCAAGTCCGGGAGCCCGATCTACGGGCGCACGCTGCCCGGGCCGATCTGGCAGAAGTTCATGAACGCTGCGCTGCAGGGCACCGACGTCGAGCAGTTCCCCCAGTTCACGCCGATCGGCGACCCGCCCGTCTACGACGGCGGCGACGGCGACGGTGAGGACGGCGACGACAACGGCGACGGCAACAACGGCGACGACAACGGCAACAACCGCGGCGGCGACGGCAACAACGACGCGGCGTTCTTCGGCGATGGCACCACCACCGCCGTGCCGGCCGGTTCCACGGTCCCGCGCAGCCCCACCCCGGCCGCGCCGCCGGCCGCCGCGGCGGTCCAGTCCGCTCCCGCGCAGCCGTCCGCGCAGTCCCGGCGGGCACCGACCGCCGCTACCGCCACCGGCCCGCCACCGATCCAACCCACGCGGTGACCGGTCCGGCCGGGCGGCCGGGCAAGGAGCCCGGTCGCCTCGTTCCGTCGTGGACGGAGCCGCTCGCGGCTGCCGCGAGCCGGCTGGTCGGTGGCCCGTTGGGCCGGCACGCACTGGTGGGGCGCAGCGTGTTCTGGACCCCGCTGCGCGTGCTGCTGCTGCTCGGGGTGATCGCGCTCGCGTTGTCGTGGCTGGGCAAGTCGCCGTGCCTGCAGCAGTACCGCACCGACGACGGTCAGCTCGCGCTCGACTGGCGGGAACACCGCCAGTACGTCGCCATGTGCTACTCCGACACGGTCCCCCTGTACCACGTGGAGGGGGTCGACACGGGCGCGCTGCCGTACCGCGATCCGTGGTTCGAGACGAACGACGACGGCTCCACCACCGCGCGCTACATGGAGTACCCGGTGCTCACCGGCTTCTTCCAGTACGCCAACGCGCGGATGACCGACGCCTGGCTCGGCATGGTGGAGCTGGTGCCGGTGCTGCCCACGGCGCTGCCGGTGGTGCTGTACTTCGACATCACGGCGTTCTGGCTCGCCCTGGCCTGGCTGGTCGTCGTGTGGTCGGTGCAGTCGTTGCGCCGCGGCCGTCCGTGGGACGCGGTGCTGGTGGCCGTGTCGCCGCTGGTGCTGGTGCACGTGTTCACGAACTTCGACGCGCCCGCGGTGGCGTGCGCCGCTGCCGGGCTGCTGGCGTTGTCGCGGCGGCGGATGGTGCTGGCCGGGGTGCTGCTGGGGATCGGTGGCGCGTTCAAGGCGTTCCCGATGATCATCCTGCTGCCGATCCTGCTGGTCGCGTTCCGCCGTCGTGACGTGCCGGCGGCGCTGCGCACGATCGTCGCGGCGATCGCCACGTTCGTGCTGGTCAACCTGCCGGTTGCGCTGATGTGGCCGGCCGGCTGGTGGGAGTTCTTCCGGCTCAACCAGACCCGCCCGGCCGATCCCGACTCGCTGTACTTCGTCGTCAGCGGGCTCACCGGCTGGCGGGGGTTCGACGGGCCACTGGCCGCGGGCGAGCCGCCGGCCGTGCTCAATGCGGTCACGGCCGTGCTGTTCGTGCTCTGCTGCGCCGGCATCGTGCTGCTCGCGTTGCGGGCGCCGCGCCCGCCGCGGATCGCGTCGCTGGCGTTCCTCATCGTCGCGGCGTTCCTGCTGGTCAACAAGGTGTGGAGCCCGCAGTACTCGCTGTGGCTGGTGCCGCTGGCCGTGCTCGCCCTGCCGCGCTGGCGGCTGTTGCTCGCCTGGATGACGGTCGACGCGCTGGTCTGGGCGCCGCGCATGTACTACTACCTGACCCCGGAGAACAAAGGGCTGCCGCCGGAGTGGTTCTTCGGCGCGGTGATCATCCGCGACGCGTTCGTCGTGCTGCTGTGCGTGCTGGTGATCCGCTCGGTGCTGCGGCCGGAGACGGATCCGGTACGGGCCGACGGGGTCTCCGCGGACGATCCGGACTGGCCATCGGGTCAGGCCGTCCTGACCTACGGCGATACTGACCGGAATCGAACTTCGCCCGAGGGGGTCCGTAGCGGCGTTTCGTGAGGCACCATCGGAGGCGTGGACCACGGCAGGGTCGCAGCGGCGATGCAGCGCTTCGAGCGACGCACCCTCGAGCGACCCGACCTGCGGCCGTCCGCGGTGGCGATCACGCTCGTCGAGGAGCCGGACGGGCCGGCGTTCCTGCTCACCCGCCGGGCCGCCGGCTTGCGCAAGCACGCCGGCCAGTGGGCGTTGCCCGGAGGTCGGACGGAACCGGGTGAGTCTGCGGGCGACGCGGCCCGACGGGAGCTCTCCGAGGAGCTGGGGCTGGATCTGCCCGCCGGTGCCGAGCTCGGCGCTCTCGACGACTACGCCAGCCGCTCCGGCTACCTGATCACCCCGCTGGTGCTCTGGGCCGGGGCGCCGGGCGACCTCACTCCCAACCCGGACGAGGTCGGCGAGGTGCACCGCGTGCCGCTGCGCTACCTCGACGTCGAGCCGCGGTTCATCACGATCCCGGAGTCGGACCGCCCGGTGATCCAGGTGCCGCTGTTCGGGCGGTTCGTCCACGCCCCGACCGGCGCGATCCTGCACCAGTTCCGCGAGGTCGTGCTGCACGGCCGCGACACCAGGGTGGCGCACTTCGAGCAGCCGGTGTTCGCCTGGCGGTGAGCAGGCCTCAGCGTTCGATCCGCTGGTCAGACTGAGGGGAATGGGCTCACGAGCCCGGACACCACATCGCGTGATCCCCCCGGCCACGCGTGTGGATACCCATCGGAATCCAACTGCTCGACAGTGGCACTCGTGCACCGGGTGGCGCAATCCCGGGAAACACTCACCTGGGGTATGGGCCGTACGGCGCGGTCAGTTGCTGCGAACGGGCGCAGCCATTGCGCTGACCTCGGTGTTCTCACTCGAGAGCCGGGTGGGCACCGTCAGGAACACCACGAACAGCACCAACAGCAGCGCTGCCCGCCCCCACACACCGACGGCGACGGCCTGGGCGGCCAGCCCCTCGTCGATGCCGATGCCGCCGACCTTCAGCGTGTAGTACCAGCGGAAGATCCCGATCCCCATCACGAGATCGACGGTGAGGTAGGCGACGATCCACCGCCACGGCACGGCGAGCAGCACGAAGAACGGCAGCAGCCACAGCGTGTACTGCGGCGAGTGCACCTTGTGCAGCAGCAGGAAGCCGCACAGCATCGCGCCGCTCACCCCGATCCACGGGTACTCGCCGGTGCGCTTCCACCGCCACAGACCGATGAGGGCGGCCAGCGCGAACGAGGCCAGCACGGCCGCAGGCGACAGGAGGTCCATGAGGTGCTGGAACTCCTTGTTGTCGGGGCCCGACTCGGGTCGCAGCCCCCAGTACCAGATCGAGTTGGTGGTGATGTCGACCTTGCGCAGCTGCTGGAACGTGAACGATGCCCGCCAGCCGTCGTAGCCCGCGAGCACGAACGGCAGGTTCGCCGCCACGATGGTGGCCGCGCCGGCGACGGGCACGCGCAGCGCCGCCAGCCAGGCGAGCCGCCCGGGCCTGGCCGTGACCAGCACGTACAGCGCGAGCGGCAGCAGGAACGCCCCCGGGTACAGCTTGAACGCGAAGCCGAGCCCGAGCAGCACCCCGGCGACGGTGGCCCGGTCGGCCAGCGGCCGGGTCGTGCGCCAGCCGTGCACCGCGTAGATCGCGCCGACCGCGCACGCCACCACCGGCAGGTCCCAGTTGTGGAACGCGTACAGCACGAGCGGTGGGCCCAACGCCCACAGCAGTGCCCGCCAGCGCGCGAGCCGCCCGAGCATCCACCCCGTGAACAGCCCGAACGGCGCCATGAGCAGGGCCGAGCCGAGCAGGTACTCGGCGTCGTTGTCGGCGAAGATCGCACCGGCCCAGATCAGCAGGCCGGTGAGCACCGGGTACTCGACGGTGCCGCCCTTCAGCTGACCGTCCGGCGTGATGGAGCCGTGCACGTACGGGAAGATGTGCTTGTCGATGTCGCGGCCCAGCCACAGGTGCTGGATGTCGGAATAGCAGACGTCGCGATCGATGCGCAGGTCGTAGTCGGGCTGGCTGCGGCCGGCGGCGTCGAACTCCGGTCCGGTGCAGCGCGCCTTGTTCGCGTAGCCGAGCAGCAGCGTGACACCGGTGAGCAGCACGATCACCGCGAGCAGCAGCCGTCCGCGGCCCACCCACGGGCGTGCGGCCGCGACCGGCGACGTGCGGAGACCGGGTTCGCCCGTCCCCGCCAGGCTCGGCCCGGCGTCCACCCGGGTCACTGACCGAGCCGCTCGCGCAGGTACGCGACGTCGTCCGCCTGGCCCTCCGCCGGCGTCTCCACGACGACCGGCGCGCCGGCCGCGGCGCACACGGCGACCAGCTGTTCGGGCGGGATGGTGCCGTCGGTGACGTTCGCATGGCGGTCCTGGCCGGACCCGAACTCGTCGCGGGAGTTGTTGAGGTGCACCAGGTCGATCCGTCCGGTGATCGCCCTGACCTTCGCCACCACGTCGGTCAGGTCGTGGCCGGCGGCGAACGCGTGGCACGTGTCGAGGCAGAACCCCACGCCGTACCCGCCGATGGCGTTCCACAGCCGGTCGAGCGCGTCGAGGTGGCGCGCCATCGCGAACTCGCCGCCCGCGGTGTTCTCGAGGAAGATCGGCACGGCGAACCCGCCGTCGTCCTCCTGGCGGGAGATGAACTTGCGCCAGTTGTCCACGCCCGCCGCCGGATCGTCCTTGGCGGTGACGTGGCCCCCGTGCACGACCAGCCCGATGGCGCCGACCTCGGCCGCCCCCTCCGCGTGCTGGACCACCAGCTTCCGCGACGGGATGCGGATCCTGTTGTTCGCGCTGGCCAGGTTCACGACGTACGGCGAGTGCACCACGACCGCGACATCGCTCACCCGCAGCTCCTGCGCCTGCGGGTGGGTGGGCGGCTTCTTCCAGCCCTGCGGGTCGGCCAGGAACATCTGGACGATGTCGGCACCGCGGTCGGAAGCCGAGGCGACCGGGTCGTCCTCCCGTACATGGGCCCCGATGAGCATGTGCCCAGCGTAGTGACCGGCCCCGACGGTCCTGTCAGGTGTAGCGACTCACGTCGATGGTGAGCAGCCGGTCGTCGGTGACGGCGTACAGCGTGGCGCCGTCCGGGGACAGCGCGATGTCCCGCACAGGGGTGCCCGCCTCGACGGCGGTGACGGCCCCGCCGCCGAGCGTGCGCACGGTGACCTGCGATTCGCCCGGGCTGCGGGTGACCACGTGATCGCCGTCGGCGGCCAGCAGCACCGTGGCGCCCGGCGACATGACATCCGTTTCCCCCACGGACCGGCCCACGTCTGCCACGATGTCCCCGGTGGTGATGTCGCACACGACGGCCTGATGGTCGTTCACGCCGTAGAGCAGCCGGCCACCGGGTGCGAACGACAGGTGTTCGTATCGGGAGTCCCCTGAGCCGGGGATGGCGTCGATGCCGGAGGACGACAACCACATCAGCCCGCGCTCGTCCGCTGCGCGTGCCGTTCCGTCCGGCATGCGATCGAGGACCACCTCGCCGTCCTCGTCGAGGCCGACCGGCCGCGCACCGACTGCGCGGTCGATCGCGTACCCGTCGAGCGCTGTCACCGATTCCACGGTCGGTGTGCTGACGTCGACGATGACCGACACCGGTTTCCCGTCGGCTGCTGCAGCGAGCATCAGCGCCCGCGGCGGTGCCCCGGGCAGCACGACCATGCCCCGACCAGGGACCAGCGGGCCCAGCGGAACAGTGGTCAGCACCGCGCCGGTGCTGGCGTCGGCGACGGAGACCGCGTGCTCCTGAGCCACCAGCAGATGTCGCCCGTCGGGTAGGGCGACGACCGCACGACCTGACACGGCGAACGCCGCGGCCCGCAGCGGCAGCGGCAACCGGGTGGCCGCGAACCCCAGCCCGACCAGCAGCACTGCCGTCAGGGCCGCGGCGCGCCGGGTGGGACGGCTCGTGGCCCGGATCCTGGTCAGCAGGCCGCTCATGGGACGAGCGCACTCGTGTCGTAGACGAGCACGGCGTTGCGGGTGCCCCCGACGGCCACGTACAGCCGCATGCCGTCGGGGCTCATGGTGAATCCACCGACGCCGCGACCGGTGTCGAGGTCCTGGAGTGGCCCGCCGGTGCCGTGCACGACGTGCAGCACCGGTTCAGCGCGCTATGTTCCCAGCAGGGCCTCGCCGCCGGGGGTTGCGGCCAACGACAGCGTGTCGTCGGAGAAGCCCCGCACGGGCCGACCGGTGGGCTCTCCCGACCGGGTGTCGACGATCGTCACCTGGCCCCCGCCGATGAGTACGGCCGCGCGAGCACCCCCGTCGATGGGAACGGGTGCCGTCGCGTACTCGGGCAACCTCCCGACGACCGTCCTGGTCGCCGTGTCGACGACCAGACCCAGGTTGTCGCCCTGCGTCTCGGCGATGCCACCGATGACGAACAGTCGACCGTCGCCGACCAGCGCCACCTGGCTGGATCTCCTGCCTATCGGAACGGAACCGATCTCGCGGCCGTCGGCCAGGTCGACGATGCCGAGATCGAACCGTGCCCGGTAGGCGACGTAGGCGATGCGCCCCGTCGGGTCGATCGCGACGGTCCGCGTGGCGTCGCCGGTGCCGATCGGGCCGCTCACCGCACCGGACCGGACGTCGAGCACCGAGATGCCGCGACCGGTCAGGAAGGCACGCGCGCCGTCTGGCGCGAGCGTCAGGGTCGATGTCGCGTCGGGGAGCCGGACCGTCGGCGTCACCTGCCGGGTGGCCGTGTCGACGAAGCGGACCCCACCTTCGCCGGTGTCGACCATCAGGGTCCGCCCGTCCCGCGAGAGCTCGACGTCGTCGACCGGCCCGCCCATCGGGATCTCCGCCACCTGCGTGACCTGAGGACGGGTCCCGTCGGGTGCGGGCGCCATGGCGTCAGCCACGGCAGCGCTCGAGGTGGGCACCCAGAAGAGGACCAGACCGAGCACTGCCACGAGCAGCGTGGCGAGCACGGCATTGGCGTAGAGCAGCGGGCGCGGGGCCCGGTCATGCCCCGGCCGGACGGTGGCGGCCCGCTGGGTCTCCTCGTTCGCCGGCGCGTCCGCCCAGAGCGTCGCCAGTTCCGCGGCGGTGGGCCGATCGGTCGGATCCTTCGCGAAGCAGGGCCGCAGCCACCCGTCCAGCGGAGGCGGCAGCGTGCTGGTGTCCGGCGTGCGCTGCAGGATCCGCAGCAGCATGGCCGCGGGGTGCGACGCGGTGCCGAACGGGCCGTCGCCGGTCGCGGCGAACCACAGCACCGACGCCAGCGAGAACACGTCGGCGGGCGGGCCGGCGTCGTCGCCTTCGGCCTGCTCGGGCGCCATGTACGCGGGCGTGCCCATGACCAGTCCGGTGTGGGTGATCTTCGTGGCGTCGACCGACCGGGCGATCCCGAAGTCGATGAGCTGCGGCCCGTCCGTACCGAGCAGCACGTTCGAGGGCTTCAGGTCGCGGTGCACGACCCCGCCCGCGTGCAGCGCAGCCAGTGCCTCGGCGAGCCGGCGGCCGAGGATCTCCAACGCGGCGCGGGGCAGTCCTCCGGCGCGGGCCACCTGCTCGTCCAGCGCCGGACCGTCGACGAACTCGGTGGCCAGCCACGGCCGCTCGCCCTGCGGATCGGCGTCGAGCACCCTGGCCGTCCACGGCGCGTCGACGCTGCGGGCGACGGCGATCTCGCGCGCGAACCGGACGCGGAAGCCGGGATCGCCGATGAGGTGCGGGTGCACGACCTTCACCGCGGCCTCGTGGCCGGCGTCGTGGCGGGCGAGGTAGACCACGCCCATGCCGCCGGATCCCAGCCGCGCGACCGGCGTGAACGGGCCGATCCGGCGTGGATCGTCGGACTGCAACGGCGTCCCGCGGCGCGCTCCCGTCACGGGTCGGCCGCCCGCGTCGGCTCCCCCCGGGCCCGTCACGGGGCGCAGCGTAGCGACAGGTCCCCGGCCTGCCCGCGGGTCGGACTGCCGCCGCTGATAACGTTGCAGGTCGCACCCCCTGCAGAAGGGCCGTCGGCCCGATTCCTGTCGGGGTGCGGTGAGAACCTCCTGCTGCGGTACCCGACCGCGGCCACTAGTCCATAGGAGGTGAGTGGTTCTCATGCGTCATTACGAGCTGATGGTCATCCTCGATCCCAGCCTTGACGAGCGCACGGTGATGCCGTCGCTGGAAGCGTTCCTCAACGTCATCAAGACGTCTGGTGGCACGGTCGAGAAGGTCGACATCTGGGGCAAGCGTCGTCTTGCTTTCGAGATCAACAAGCACGCCGAGGGCATCTACGCGCTGCTCGAAGTCGAGGCGGAGCCCGCCGCGGTCGCGGAGCTGGATCGCCAGCTGGGCCTCAACGAGTCGGTGCTGCGCACGAAGGTGCTGCGCCGCGAGCCGAAGCGGGCGCCCGCGCCCGCTGCCACGGCGAGCTGAGGCTGCCATGGCCGGCGAAACCGTCATCACGGTGATCGGCAATCTCACCGCCGATCCCGAGCTGCGGTTCACCCCGTCCGGTGCCGCGGTCGCGAACTTCACCGTGGCGTCCACCCCGCGCACCCTCGACAAGCAGTCGGGTGAGTGGAAGGACGGCGAGGCGCTGTTCATGCGCTGCAACATCTGGCGCCAGCCCGCCGAGAACGTCGCCGAGACGCTCACGCGCGGTATGCGCGTGATGGTCACCGGTCGGCTGCGGCAGCGGTCCTTCGAGACCCGTGAGGGCGAGAAGCGCACCGTCGTCGAGCTGGAGGTCGACGAGGTCGGCCCGTCCCTGCGCTACGCCACGGCCAAGGTCAACAAGACCAGCCGCGGCAGCGGGAGCGGTGGCTTCGGCGGCAGTGGTGGTGGCGGCGGTGGCGGCTACAACGCCGGCGGTGGCGGCGGTGGCGGCGGGGGGTACGGCGGCGGTCCCGCCGACGACCCGTGGGGCTCGGCCCCGCCCGCCGGCAGCGGCCCCGTCGACGACGAGCCCCCCTTCTGATCGTCCCAGCCACACCAGGAGCACCACCCCATGCCCAAGCCCCCTTCGCGCAAGCCGGGTAAGCCGGGAAAGTCGGACAAGCCGTTCAAGAAGAAGGCCTGCGCGTTCTGCGTTGACAAGCAGGCCATCGACTACAAGGACACCGGCCTGCTGCGCAAGTACATCTCCGATCGCGGCAAGATCCGCGGCAGCCGGGTCACCGGCAACTGCCGGCAGCACCAGCGCGACGTCGCCGTCGCGGTGAAGAACTCCCGCGAGGTCGCGCTGCTGCCGTACACCTCGATGGCGCGCTAGCAGAAGGTCAGACAAGGAACCCACGATGAAGCTCATCCTCACCGCCGACGTGCCCAACCTGGGCGTGCCCGGCGACATCGTTGAGGTCAAGGACGGCTACGGCCGCAACCTGCTGCTGCCCCGCAAGCTGGCCATCCCGGCCACGCGTGGCGCGGAGAAGCAGGTCGCTGCGCTGCAGCGGGCCCAGAAGGCCCGTCAGGTCCGCGATCTCGGCCAGGCAAAGGAGCTCGCCGGCCAGCTCGGCGAGCTCACCCTCACCGTCAAGGCGAAGGCCTCGGGCGACAAGGGTCGACTGTTCGGCTCGATCACCCCGGCCGATGTCGTCGATGCCGTTCGGGCCGCCGGTGGGCCGGCGCTCGACCGTCACTCGGTCACCATCCCGAGCCAGATCAAGACCGTCGGGAGCCACCCGGTCAGCATCGCGCTGCACCCGGAGGTCACCGTCGAGACGAACGTGGTGGTCGTCGGGGGCTGATCGCCCTCGTCACTCTACGTACACAAGGCGGGGTTCGGTCATTGGACTGGACCCCGCCTTGTTGCGTACGCGCAAGATCGCCTCTGCCCGCCGGGCAGGCGCCGTTCGGCGCACTGGGGTCAGGCCCGAAAGGTTGCGCCGGTGTCGGTGAGCGACCGTCGAGATGCGCCGGGTGACAGTCCTCTGTGGATCCGCGACACGCCGATCGTGGCCGACACGGCGTGTCGCGAAGGAAAGTTATCCACATTCTGTGGAATCACGCTGACCAGCACGAACGGCGACAACTTTCGAGTTGTGCACACTCCGTCCCCAGGTTGGTTCCGGATCTGACCCGGCGGTATCCACGCTCATCCCCAATCCGTGCACACTGCTGTACACAGGCCGGTTCGACACCGGGACGGGTCACCCTTAACGTCCCCGCCTGGGGGCTCGTGCTCGATCGCACGACGTTTGCCGTTCATCGCGTCGTCGCCCGGAATTCGGGCGTGACGATCGAATATTTGTTCGATAGACTGCAAGTTGGGGGTGACGCTGCGTATGGCACTGGCAGACGATCGGCCGGCCGCGCCGGCGCGGCCGTATCCGGTTCGATCCTCCGGCGAGGGCGAGCCGTCGGGCACGTTCGATCGGCAACCCCCGCAGGACCTCACCGCCGAGCAGTCCGTGCTGGGCGGCATGTTGCTGTCCAAGGACGCGATCGCCGATGTCGTCGAGGTGCTGCGCCCCGACGACTTCTACAAGCCCAACCACCAGACGGTCTACGACTGCATCCTCGATCTCTATAGCCGCGGCGAACCCGCCGACGCCGTCACGGTCGGCGCGGAGCTGCAGCGTCGTGGCGACCTGATCCGGCTGGGTGGCCTGCCCTACCTGCACACCCTGATCGCGACGGTGCCCACCGCGGCCAACGCCGCGTACTACGCCGAGATCGTCTCGGAGAAGGCCATCCTGCGCCGGCTCGTCGAGGCCGGCACCCGCATCGTGCAGCTCGGCTACCACGGTGCCGACGGCGCCGAGGTCAACGACATCGTCGACCGCGCCCAGGCGGCCATCTACGACGTCACCGACCGGTCGACCAGCGAGGACTACACGGTGCTGGAGGAGCTCCTCCAGCCCACGATGGACGAGATCGACTCCATCCAGAACAGCGGCGGCCTCTCGGCGGGCGTGCCTACCGGGTTCACCGATCTCGACGCCATCACTAACGGGCTCCACGGCGGCCAGATGATCGTGGTCGCGGCCCGTCCGGGTCTGGGTAAGTCCACGTTGGGCCTTGACTTCGCGCGGTCGTGCTCGATCAAGCACGGGTTGACCAGCGCGGTGTTCTCGCTGGAGATGAGCAAGCCGGAGATCGTCATGCGGCTGCTGTCGGCGGAGGCGCGGATCCGGCTGGCCGACATGCGCGCCGGCCGGATGAGCGATGACGACTGGACGCGCATGGCGCGGCGGATGAGCGAGATCAGCGAGGCGCCGCTGTTCCTCGACGACTCGCCCAACCTCACGCTGATGGAGATCCGGGCGAAGGCGCGGCGGCTCAAGCAGCGCCACGACCTACGGCTGATCATCCTGGACTACCTGCAGCTGATGACCTCGGGTCGCAAGGTCGAGTCGCGCCAGCAGGAGGTGTCGGAGTTCTCGCGGCAGATCAAGCTGCTGGCCAAGGAGCTCGACGTGCCGGTGGTCGCGATGAGCCAGCTCAACCGTGGCCCCGAGCAGCGCACCGACAAGCGGCCGCAGCTGTCCGATCTCCGTGAGTCCGGCTCGATCGAGCAGGACGCCGACATGGTGATCCTGCTGCACCGCCCCGATGCGTTCGAGCGCGACGATCCCCGCGCCGGCGAGGCCGACCTGATCCTGGCCAAGCACCGTAACGGCCCGCAGGCCACCATCACGGTGGCCCACCAGCTGCACTACAGCCGGTTCGCCGATCTCGCCCACGGCTGAGTAGGCCCAGCTCGTCAGTCGCGCACGTGCATACCGAGCCAGAGCAGGTCGGCGAGGTTCTCGGCGTGCTTGCGCCAGTCCTCCGCGGGATCCAGGAAGAACAGTCCGCTCAGGCCGCGCAGGATCACCTCCGGGTCGAGGCCGGGGAACACGGTGCCGGCCTCGACGTTGGCGTCCAGCAGGGTGGAGACGGCGCCGATCATGGCCTCGTAGGCCTTGGCGGGTAGATCGCCGCCGGTGAGCGTGGCCATGCCCAGTGCGTTGGCGAGGCCGCGCTTGGTCATCGAGTAGTGCGCCAGGTGATCGGTCACCCAGATCCGGAACGCACGCTCGGGGGAGAACTTCTCCAGCAGCCCGGGCACGATCTCCGCGAGATGGCGCACCTCACGTCGGTAGACGGCGAGGATCAGGGCCTCCGGCGTGGGGAAGTGCCGGTAGACCGTGCCGACACCTACCTCGGCGCGCTTCGCGATGTCGTTGAACGAGAGTTCGCCGGGGCCGGTCAGGGACTCGGCCGCGGCGACCAGGATGCGTTCGTGGTTGCGGCGGGTGTCGGCACGTCGCAGGTTCACCGACCCTGTCGAAGTCACCGTCGCTCCACCTCCCGGCGCCGCCGTCCATCGGCGAACGTCGTCCACGTTGCGATGCGGATATTCATCCGCTAGCCTTCGAAGCGGATCAGATGATTATCCGCTTCCCGAGGCAATCTACCGCCTCCCACCACACACCTGGCTCGTCGAGCCTCCGCGCGGACGAGCCGCGGAAAGAGATCCGTGGAAATTTCCCTGGAAGTCAACAAGCGGACCGAGAAGCTGACGCCGGATCCCGGGGTCACGCTGCTGGACGCGCTGCGCGAGCGGCTCGACGTCACCGGCCCCAAGAAGGGCTGCGACCGCGGCCAGTGCGGCGCTTGCACGGTGCACGTCGGCGGACGGCCGGTGCTGGCCTGTCTCACGCTCGCCGCCACTGTGCGCGAGCCGGTGACCACCGTCGAAGCGCTGTCCACGCAGGACGGGCTGCACCCGGTGCAGCAGGCGTTCGTCGACCAGGACGCGCTCCAGTGCGGGTTCTGCACCTCCGGGCAGATCATGTCCGCGGTGGCCGCGATCGAGCAGGACGTGGACGACGTCCGTGAGTTCATGTCGGGCAACATCTGCCGCTGCGCGGCCTATCCGAACATCATCGCGGCGATCGAGCAGGCGAGGCGGGCCGATGCGTCAGTTTGATCTATCATCACCGACCACC
>Ga0307513_10003649_pt1 | contig 20826 bp, 24 predicted proteins | sample 15_EM_MG_FD_202174 | JGI IMG/M metagenome (GOLD analysis project Ga0307513, IMG submission 202174) | Populus trichocarpa ectomycorrhiza microbial communities from riparian zone in the Pacific Northwest, United States - 15_EM | ecosystem: Host-associated > Plants > Roots > Unclassified | place...
AGGACGGTGAGACCTTCTCGGATGACATTGTTGGCTCTACGCATGACAGAATCGTCCTGGAGGTTCGAGGTCAAAAGATGGCTAGGAAGGTCCGACTGTTTGTTCACCGTAATAACAGGGCCCCGACGCATCGACCCAGGCACCATTGTCAGTACGGTCGAGAGGCCTGCGGCAACGGAGTGTTTCGGTGTACAGTCACCATTAGACCGCTTCAGCCGGCGAACGGGTATGACTTCGCCTAGGATATTCATTACGTGACAGAAAAGCACCCAATGGTCATGGGGGAGGAAGTCAAAGAGTGTACAACAGCAAGGCAGCCTCGTGGAATCGATAAGCAGCACGTATATGATTGAACCTTATAGGATCAAGTGATATTCGGATACTTCGGCGTTCCCATACCCAATTTCGCTCCGTTGCTTCCGCTCCCCGAACACTCCGCAACGGACTTGCACGTCCCGCAGAGCGTTCCTATCCAGAACACATAGCATATCCACAGCTCACTGCCCAGCATACATTTTCATTTATACCCCTATCCTGCATGACGAAATATACAGATGGCGGCGGTGGTGGCAGACTCTTAGTGTCCATGTCGTATTATGTCTTTGCGCACGCTTCATAATGGATTTGCGATTCGAAACTGATGCGGAGATGTGTGCGAATGCGTCGGGGGTAAAGTAGAGTGTTTCGAGGGTTTCTTCGGAGTGTACTGTGACTGGGTTGAGTATCTATCGCAAAGAAAAACTAAATAGAAACACTCACAATACTGTTTTAATTCCTTGCCAAATTCACGCGACAGACACCGAGGATGACAGAGGCAATGCTGAAGTACACCCCCATTTCGGCGTAGCTGAGCAGCCGAGGTTGGGCCATTGCATGAAGGACCTATGGGGGATGAGAGGAATTCAAAAACAAATAAACGGAAAGACGCACCATCGCAAGACCATGGAATAAACCACGATAGCCCAGCCTGTGGTGATGACGAAACCAATAGCGAGGAATAGGATCATGGTGCATTTGAGTTCATGTACCAGCCCTTTAATAATGCCCAGGATAGGGATGAAAAAAAAAAAAAGGCGAGGCCGGTAGAGCCAAGAATGAGGTCGCTAGTTTCGTAGCCCTGGCGTTTGTTTCAATACTCAGTAAAGAGAGCGAGGGCGTAGGGTGTGCTGGGGTCCGCGAGGAGTCCGTGAAAGTCTGCCTTGAAGTAAGGACCGCGCCATATTGCGGATATCGTATATGTCATGAGGACGGCTAGGATGTGGGGCACCGAGTCGTTGATGATGGCGAGGAAGGAAATAGCAATTGGAGGGAGACCCAAGCGATATCTTCGCGCCGCAGATTTCGGAGGCTGTTGGGGGAGGGATGGGAAAGAGGAATTTGGGTGCATTGGTCAGAGAGAACGAGTAACTCGAGTGACTGGGATGAGGTGGTGATCATGATAATGACTGGGGAATAACGGAGACGCCGGACTCCCATCCTTGGAGGAAGCGGACGTCCTGCTGGTCAGACAGACTCGGAGGGGCGGTCGAGTTGAAGAAGGTGGTTGCAGGGATACGGTGGAGTATAGTATCACTTTTTCTGTTGATCTTGCCTTTACTTTGAGCCTTTTGCGAGAGAGGAATGAAAAATATATATATATGAAATGGCCCTGCCGGACGGCCTTCTTTGATCTTACATAATTTCGGTCATCTCGGCTTTTCTGTTCTTTACCATGTTCGCCATCAAACACCTCCCAAAGCGCCTCTCTTTCTCAGAATCATCTCATCCAATGTTGTCGTTGAAGAAAAAAAAGGTGTAAACGAGATGGACGTCAGTGAGTCCAGTTCCCTCAATCCCCCCTTGTGTCATTGACGGTGATCGTAGGCCCCAACCTTTCACCAGTCCTTTTGTTCGACCGATGGTCAACCCAGTGCTCTTCCGTTGCGAATGCCCATTCTCTGGTCCGAAGCCCTCCTCGACCAGGCCCACGCCAATGTCGTGTCCGACTCTCCACCGGCCTCCGTGGAATTGACACCACGCACCATCTCCAACCCGTACGCCAAACTCATACTCCCCTTTGGCTCTTCCTCGCAGCTTCTATAACAGTACACCAACGCGTCGGGGGCCATTAGAACCAGAAAGTGCGTTTTTTTCTATTTCTTCGAATACCCCGTTTTCGCTTACTTACGAGACCCCCAGACCAATCGCTCGTTCCTCCCTCATCTCCGCTTTTCTACTACTACCACAAGGCCTCGGTAAAGTTGACACGGCGCACCATATCTAATTCGTACAACCATCCCACGTCCGCTCCTTGAACCACAACCGTCCCGTCGTGTACCGCGTTCCTCCACTCCTCACAGAGGTCAAGTCTCTTGCTCTGACCCGTATTGTCTACTAATCCCTCCCAACTAGACGCGCCTATTCATCGGTGTCATATTCACAATCAAACACCCAGACAAGTGTTGCTGCACAACGAGTTGGACAGTGCCACGCTTATACCCGCTGAGTTCTAGGATGTGTTAGTGGGCCATGCACAACAGTAAGGTTCGTTATCTGACTTTTCAAGTTCAACTTACATAGCTACTCACTACATATGTATATGCGGTCTAATCGACAGATCACCCGTCGACGACTCCTCCGAGTACAGCCATCATACCGATCAATAACTACGATTGACGCCTATCTTATCCAAAGCTGCTGCACCGACTTACCGGTCAGATTGAATCCAACGAGCCAACCCTTCTCAATAACGGTCTAGGGTTTTTCGGGCGCGAAAATGGCAGCCGAACATATAACAGGTGTGTACGAACTCACTGGTTTTACTCATTCATTCGACGACCATTCATGTAGCCTCCTTGACTTACCACTCTACCCGCGAATTCGTGATCGAGGCGAGGACTAGCACCACCTCGTTCAAGGAAAGTGGCCATCGACGACCGGGTTCGATCGGGATCGAGGTGGCAGCACTGGGTGCCAGAGCGAGGGCTTCTTCAGCGGGCATGTAGTGTACGTGGATTGCTTACCCGCTCCCTCTCCGGCTGTTCAGCTGACCATTATTATGAATAGCCTGACGCGCAACGTACGTCGCTAGCGCGAGCACTTCGAAAATGGGGTCGATCGGTCGGTACGAGCAGCAATCGCCATTTGAGTGGGTGACGAATCTGGTATGAGTGGCTATCTGTAGATAATTTCCCGGTTCGTGCCTACCTGTCTCCTATGTTGGCGCCTTTGCTAACCAGTCTTTGAACAGATTCCTCCCTCGTGCAATGTTGGATGCGAGTACGTCGAACAAGGACATTGGCCCTCGAGAGGGAGAGGAACGACTGGCCGGCTAGCATATGTAGCGATCTATGGATACGATGAGCAGACATGTAGATGGTCTATAGGTTTGTACTTTCCTCTCCCTTTTCCCAACCCCTTCTAACACCACCCTTAATAGCTTCCCTATCGTAAATCCTGGTGGGTGGTTGGACACGAATCCGGCGTCGGTCGGTCGTAGTAGCGGCAATGATCCGATCGTTCAAGTGGGAAAGGTACAGCGGGCAGCGTATGCAATCGCGTTGGTGGGTGGCTCGTACCAGCTGGCCGGCGATCTGGGTGGCTTCAGGATACCCATAATGACAAACGTCATGGCTGTACATTCGTATAAAAGTACGTGGAGACTTACCGATGCTGATCTGTGGTAGTGTGCTAACGTACGGTCAGGAATCAGGATGGTCGACGGTTTCGTGCACGACGACGCATGAGTCACTATCAGGCGACGATTACGGCGAGAGGTGTAACTGGCGGCGATGAGCAGGGCGTTCAGGCGTGATGGGAGGTACGTACTTTATGGCTACATCCCGTGCCACTGCGGAACGACTTAACTGGAAGATCCAGGCCATCATCAGCAAGACGAAACGCACTTCCGAAGAACGGAGCTTACCTCGCAAGGTACGTCGTCGAAAGAGAGCGCCATTGGCTAGTTCGTCGTCTATTTTCTGTAGGTTCATGTCAGCCGCGCTTCGAGAACACGAGAAGACAGACAAACAGGCGAGAGATGGCCGCTGACAGCCAAAACAGCTGACAACCTATGAAAAACATTGCACTGCAATGGGATCGCAGCGCTCGATGAGCTGCAAGACAGGAGGAGGATCGCACGTTTACTTACTAGACGACCGAGCATTGGTCCCGTTGACGACTCTGGCTCGACAACCACCACGACCGGCTGCTCAAAGGCGGGGCTGGTGTCGACAATTTACTCGGATCGGGTCGCTGCAGCGGGAAGGAACCCAGCAAAGCATGACGATGTAAGCCAAAACGGACTCGATGAGCTGCGAGACGAGGAGGCTTACCATGACTCCATGAGTGGACAAACTCGCTGGGGAGGAGGGATGAAGGGATGAAAATCTTGAATGGTGATTCCTCCCCTGCTTTAATATAAACCTTAGTAGCCATGTACGTATGTACGTACGTACCGAGGTCCGTAATTACCTAATGAAATTTTTTTGAGATGTTTTGAAGAATAAACCGTGCCCCAGGACCAACAGGTGTAAATAAATTAAATGCATTCGAGAGAGGGTGGTTAGGCGCTTAGGCGCGACTGCCCGTAAGTTTGTTTCCACTTCCCAGAAACTACTCGCCATTTCCAGCGGTTTAATAGGACTCCCAACGGACCTGAATTAGATACGCGCTGAGTAAAAATCGGGGCCCTTTCCGTGCATTTGGGACAGAGAAGAAGGAAAGGAGGATAGGAACAGCCTGACCTCTGGTTTCAATGTTCGGTATGTTGCCCTGGAATTTCTGGGGTTTTTGGGTTATAATTGGCTGCATATAGACAATTTAAAGTGCTTTATGTGTTTATATTGATTCAACTCGAATGCGCTCGAGAAAATGAGGTTAAGCGCTTGTCTTTGGAACTAATGAAACGCGGGTGGATGTTCATTTTCAACGAAAATGCATATTGTTCAGAATTCAGTATATCAGAGCATTTACATTCAAATATGCATACCAAGTCACATAGGAAGCTGGCAGACGTACTCGGGAAGGACATGTCAGAATGGAAGTATATTCGTCCATCTTTCATATGAACTCGGCTTTGTTCCTTTATCCGTAGCGGGACGAATAGGAACCTGTGATAGTCTGACAGATATATGAAACAAACTCCTAATTAAAGGAGTCAAAATGGTAAATGTATGAAGTGGAATTAGGGATGGAGAATTGCCGGGTAGGAATGGCGCTCATACTGCATAGATGGATATTTAGTTTACCATCTCCATCTGCACTAGTATCTGAAATGTTTGACTCTGGGCATATACTGTCGAGAATCGAGATATATGACTTGTCATTTGAGGAGCATTTTTTAGTTTTGTTGCCCTCATCAACAACCACCTTCTGTCACCCAGCTTTTTGGGTATTACAAACTACAAAAACCAACAAACCAGGAAGCTTATCCTTAAAAATGCCCGTACTTCAAAAACAGATGAAAAAAAAGACATCTTCGCTCCCCTTCAAGGCGATATAGTCTCTCCTAGACAGACTGCGATATATGTGATGTACATATATGAAGTCTGTTTATTACCACGCCCTCCGGACCGTGTCAGAAAGTTGTTATGTAATCTTCGGAGATTGAAAATTCAGTCGAGCTCACTTACCAAGATGAGGGGAACCCTTTTTGAGATATTTTGGAGAGAAAGATCTTTAAATAGCTTAATTTAACCTTGTTTTAAAATTTGAGGGTGCGCCGAGGTGAGATGGGCGAGTTGGTGAACAGGTTGAGCCAAGGCCGAAGATCATGTGATGTCGTTCTGCTCTCAAACCGACTGATACGAAAAGGACAATGAAATCTCCTCTTCGCTTTATAAAATTTTTTAATTAGTTCTCCTTGAACTAAATATATATACTTTGTCTCCAAGAAATATGCAAAGACTTAGGGCCTGTTTGGGACCCGGCTTTTTTTTGCCGGGCCTTTTTCGGCTTCGGCTTTCCAAAACCTGGTTTCCATCAAAGCCGACTCCCACGGGTTTTGGGATAGAGTCACAGTATGTCACAACGATTAGATTGGGATTAGATAGCTTTCAACTCGACGCTTTCGCCTCTTTCACCATCGTTTCCATGCAATTATGGTACGGCTACGTACAGAAATCGTCCATAAACATCGTCCAAAGCTATCAGCAATGGAAGCCCACCAAAAAGGCCTCCTACAAGCATCCTTGCAGCGGCAGTTGCTGCCTTCACTGTATCTGTAGCTATACCTTTGACACCAAAGACACCCATATGCGCATCCATCTTAAATGGTCAACAATGGCTCACAGAACTTTACTCATCTCCTGTATGCATGCATGAGCAGCTTGGGATGGCGAAGCATGTCTTTCAACGCGCACAAGGGATCACATCATCAGTGTCTGTCCAGCTGTAGCATGCACTGGTGTCGTGAGATGCAGTGTTTTTGGAGCCTTTTGGGGGGATATTATAGCAAGCATAGGAAAGGTATATTTATTATTCTAGTAATGTGGAAATGTGTGGATAGTGGGATGTGATAACGAGAGGCGTGTCAAGGGCAAAAGCTGGGAACTGTCACACGGAAAGTCGAAACCAAGTGCAACCAAACACCACGCCGGCTTCGGTTTGGCAAAAGCCCTGAGAATTTACCAAAGCCGAATAGTTTGGCAGGCGGCATTTTAAAAAGCCGGGTCCCAAACAGGCCCTTACTTCATCGCGTTGACTGGACGCGACGATAATTGGAACTCCGAAGATTACATAACAATTTTCTGACGCGGTTTGAGGGGCGCGGTAAAAAAAGGACTAAAGGCGATAGATGTTTGATAGATGTTCAAGTTGATTTGCGTCCGACGGGTGTGCACCTAAAATAAAGGAACCTCGTAAAGGTACTGTATTGGAGGAGGGACTCAAACTGACCGACGCAAGAAGATAAGGACATATGCGAACAGTAACTCGGCCCTTGAGCAGGTGCGCTGGTATTCATGAATGTCTCCTGTGAAAAGGTAAGCTAGATCAAGCTAATGATGGGCAAAGATACGCGACCAGTGAGAAATGGGAACCAGGCACGGGGTGTTCATGAATGCTTGCCACCAAGGGCACGTGCGAGATGGAGTCTTGATCGAAGTATTGCTAGGTAAGTGGGTTAGGGTAGTATGAGAGAGGCGGTTTGAAGCAGATGGCACGAGCAGTGATCAGCACGCGTTGGCAGTTCCAAAGAAGGTTCGACGCACTCTCTGAGGTGCAAATGGCTACATGCAAGAGTCAGCTTAGTATAGCTACTTCCAAGGATTTTTTTACGTACGTGCAGGGCCTCGGAGAAGATGCGACGATACTGAGAGTCAAAATGGCCATGTGCGATCGTCAGCGTGGCATAAACAGCTCATAGGAGGGATTCACGCACGGCCTGAGGGGAGAAACCGCCACGGGCGATGGTCAGTTTGGCAAGAATAACTCAGAGAATGAATTTACGCACGTCCTGAGAGTAAAAACCACCACGCGCGATGTTGAGTTTGGTAAGAATAATTCAGAAAAGGGATTCACGCACGTCCTGAGAGTAGATACCACCACGCACGATGGTCAGTTTGGCAAGAATAGCTCAGAGGGTGGATTCACACACGTCCTGAGAGTAAAAACCACCATAGGCAATGGTCAGTCCGCCAAGAATAACTCAGAAGATGGATTCACACACATCCTGGCGGTAGAAATCACCATACGCAAAGGTCAGTTTGGCATAAACAGCTCAGAGGATGCATTGACCCACAATCTGAGAGTAGAAACCATCATGCGCAATGGTCAGTGTGGCAAGATTAGCTCAGAGAATGTATGCACGCACGCCCTGAGCCTAGTGGAAATCGTCACACGCGATGGTCAGTTTGGCATAAACAGCTCAGATTATCTTAGACAATGGATTCACGCACAATCTGAGAGTAGAAATCGTCATGCGCGATGGTCAGTTTGGCAAGATTAGCGCTCAGAGAATGCATTCACGCACTCCCTGAGAGTAGAAATCGTCACACGTGATGGTCAGTTTGGCATAAACAGCTCAAAAAATGAATTCACGCACAATCTGAGAGTAGAAATCATCACGCGCCATGGTTAGTTTGCAAAGAATAGCTCAGAGGGAGGATCCACCCACCATCTGAGAGTAGAAACCGCCACATGCGATGGTTAGTTTGGCATAAAGAGCTCAGAAAATGGATTCACGCACAATCTGAGAGTAGAAATCGCCATGCGCGATGGTCACTTTAGCAAGAATAACTCAGAGGGTGGATTTGCGCACTGTCTGACAGTTGCAACCAGTCCAGGATGTATGAGCTTGCGACGTAAATTATATGTTCAGTCTACGTACCTGTTGCCTGAGGTGGAAAATTTGGATCAGGTCCAGACGATAATCACCAGCCTCCCCGGCCATGGAACCTTGGGTATCTTGATCCAATTTAGAGCGCCTTTCGTGGCTCCTTGTGTCCGCGTTCGTAATCTGAAAACGCCCAGGACAACGAACACTGTCACTTGTTGCATGTCAATATGACATGAGAATAAAACAAATAGTTACCAGTCAATCCAACCTTTGTTCGTCTCCTTGGAGACATTCCACGCCTTGCACTGTGGTCGTGGACATCTATACTCATCTATATAGAGCAACTGCTCGAAGACAGCGCTCATGACAATCCTCGTGCCTGGTCGGATTCTAGACCATCCGACCAATTGGGTGGTCCCTGGTTCAACTTCGATATAGAGATCATATGCGCCTCGGGCTATAAAATCACGCAAAACTTCATCCCTGTTTGTCTCTCCAAAGTAATATTCCAATACACCCATGAATTGCTGAGGAATGCGTGAACCCAGGTTCCATGAACAATTCACGTTTGATGAACGCAGCTGACCTTGCGCGACCGACATTGGTCAACCAATAACTTATATTCACGACCTGTCGCATCCCTTACAAAGACCATTTCCTGTCGGACAGACCGAGGCAACTGTTCGAGGACTCCTTGGACATTGGTTTCTATTCGCATCAGGGAGAGTACCTGAACATGAAGTTGATTCATGAAACACCAACCACATCTGTAAAACAGTCGACTCACGGTGTAATCTTGCTCTTGTTCGTTGATTTCTCTGAGGCAATCAAGAATGGCTTGGGCAATATCTCTACTACCAAAGGTGCTGTTGACACGCAGCTGCTTCAGCTGGTCCGAAACCGCGTCCAGCTTCCTGAAGGTACATTCCAAATTAGGCGTGTTGGATCACATTTCGGATGGCAAAACATACCGGGCCAATTTATTCCTCTGATCCTGTGCAGAAGGTGTGGCAGGCGGCATTGCTGAGATGGCTGCCCTTAAATCGTAAAGGCGTCGTTTCAGGTAGGCAACATTTTCTCTATTCTGGCCCTTTATCTGCCAGAATGGTCGATTACACGTGGAAGATATTCAAGAATGTGCTGACTTGCATTGATGCTATTCAACACAACCAGTAAGACGTCGATGGATGCCTTCAATGGAGTGCCGGCTACGGGAATCCCCCCAGCAATTGGGGAGAGGATGTTGAGACCTTCTCGCATAATATTGTTGGCTCTGTGTATAACAGAATTGTCCTGGAGGGTCAAAGTTAGCAGATGGCCAGGAAGGTCCGACTGTTTGTTCACCGTAACGGGGGCCCGGCTCGTTGAGGCAGACACGTTTGTCAGTATAGTAGAGAGGCCTGCGGCAATGGAGTATTTCGGTGCACAGTTATCATTAGACCGCTTCAGGATGCGAACAGGTATGACTCTGCCCAGGATACCCATTATGTGAGAGAAGAGCGACGAATGGTCAAGGGGGAGGAGATCAAAAGGGGAGTGTGCAAGGGTCAGCTATGCAGAACGGCAGCAGCTTGATAAGCAGCACACCAGGACATATCGTACCTGAACCAACAGGAACAAGGATGTCGCAATTTTAAACCGGTTCAACGCGGTGCGCGCATACTGTTGGTACATAGATCAGTGGGAGCTAAGTATCACTCTGTGTTGATCCTGTCTTTGTTTTGAACCCTTAACGAGAGAGGAATGAAAGATACTTACATGAAATGGCCCTGCTTGAGGGAAGGAGGGATGGAATTAAAGGGAAGACATACTTACGATATAATTATGTTTGATCTTATTTACATAATTGCAAGCACGCGTCGGCCTTTGCTCTTTACCAATGTTCGCCATCAAACGCCTCCCCAAATCTCATCCGATGTCGTCGTTGAAGAGAAAAGGGGTGTAAACGAGATCGATTGTTAAAGGTCATCGATCATCAGTGAGTCCATTCCCCTCAGCCCCACAGAAGTCTGATCCAACCTAAGTATCACAAGTCCGTTCGTCTCCTTCCCTACTTTGTGTTCTACTGATGGCGGCCAACGCAGTGCTTTGCCATTTTCAACGCCCATTCTCTGGTCCGAAGCCCTCCTCGACCAGTCCCGCGCCATCAATGTTATTTCTGACTCTCTACCGGCCTTCGTAGAGCTTCGACATACGCACTCCACCACTGGCGGCTCAACGCCCAGCATGAGCTGGACGTCGTCATGTATTTGCCTGTGGACATGGATTCACTAGTCAACCTCGTCCATGGGTGTACCCTGCGACCGCGGATCCAGCTGTACAGTTCCTGATGAGGGTTGTATAGAGCTACAACAACCCCCTGCCGATCATGTCGTTGTCTGCTGAGGTGGCAGGGATGTTGTGCATACCTGTAGCGGTGATCACGAACCTAAATGGACGCTGGGGACTGGAGAGGCTGCCGCCACGCTTGAAGACACTAGAAATCAAGGTCCAAAAGGGTTTTTTTAAATCACAAGTCACCTCTACTCTCGTCTCCCTCCTTCTCTTCATCATCACTTTTATCTGACATCACGCCGTGTGATCAGTCTAGGACTTCTCCCTCATGTTAGGCACGAACTTCTTCTTCGACCCCTTTACACACACTCAAGCTGATCAGCAGGACCGCATACATCGTCACGACCTGCCATCTGCAGCTCCTGAATATGCCTCTCTTCAACACTCCAGCGAAGTGTACCCATATTGGTGGTAGCACCACCTCACCTTTGGAACAAGGTAATCTGATGGAGTATTTACATAATTGGATGGAACCTATATTGTAGGAGCCTCCGGCATGTCCAGCCAGATGGGTTTACGCGCAGGAAGAGGAGATCTGAGACCAATCAGTGGGTCGCCGTCGAGGTTTGGGGTCTGAGGGGCGGCTGGGTCATGTTGATTCGTCAGTCTAATGGAATGGAAGTGTTGACGTCAAACGCACCTGCAAGTTATTTTCCTCATCCGCGAGTGGCATGGGCTGAATCTTACCTTTGAATAGGTATTCACATGGTTATTTTTCTGGTCAGTTCTAGAGTCGGCCGCCGCCAGCTGCTTTCGGATTGTTTTCGTGCATATAACATAGCCTGTTTACCCCCTCTCTTCAGTGGATCGCATTGACTGCGTATACTTGATCGTCGTCTAGTTTTCTATTCACTCCTTCCCTTCCTTCCCATCTTCGTCCTTTGGCACTCCTCTGGCGTTGGATCCCATATATGGTTAATCTCTATTCTTCTCTGACGGTCACATCAACGGAAATCGAATTAAATCGATCTTCTTTGCAACTTTCTCCTGTTCAAGCTCCAAAATTGTCGGTGTCTGAGTCTCGTTTAAGCTCGGCCAGTCATCCGGGCACATCGAAATTCGGACCTCTGCATGGTATCAATTTAGCACGTAAGTGCTGTATTGCTTGCGTCTTCGAAGTTCGGCTCATGGCAGTGTACATACCATCGTGGATGCCTATCCGCCGTTTGGTCGCAGATGATGTTCTTAACATACACTCCTACCTGGCGTTATGAACACGTTTGCAAGAATGGCGCCTATACTGCAGATGGATATGTAGTCTACCGTCCCCATCCGCGTTAGTCACTGACTTGGAAATGTTTGGTTCTATGCATATCTGTCGAGAATCGATATACGTTACTTATGTGTCATTTGAGGAGGTTCGAGTTTTGTTTCTGCCGATCAACTTTGTACGAATTACAAACTGCAAAGACCAACAAACCAGGGAGCTTCTCCGTAAAAATGCCTGTACTTCAAAAACAGATGAACAAAAGCCATCTTCATTCCCCTTCTAGCTGATAAATGTTCCAGTTGATTTGCGTCCGAAGGGTGTGCACCTAAAATAAAGGGGCTCATGGAAGGTACTGTATCGGAAGAGGGACTGAATCTGACTGGACGCAAGAAGATAACAACATCAATTCATCGATCATCTGAATGCGAACGGTAACTTGGCCACGGGGTAAGTAGGTTGGTATTCATGAATGTCTGTTGTGAAAAGATAAGCTGGATGAGGGTAATGATGGGTAAAAATATGTGACCAGTGAGGAATGGGAAGTGAGCATGGGGTGTTCGTCAATGCTTCCCACCAAGGGCAGTGGCCAGATGGTGTCTTTATCTAGGTTTTTCTAGGTAAGTGGGGCGGGGCAGTATGATAGAGTTTCAAGCAGACGTAAGAAACAGTGGTCAGCGTTACATCAGCAGCTCCAAACAAAGTTTGACGCACACTCTGATGCGAGCGTCAGCTTAGTACGAACACTGCAGAGAAAGGATTCACGCACTCTCTGAGTAGAAATCACCACATGCAATGGTCAGTTGCGCAAGAATAGTGCAGAGGATGGATTCACGGACTCTCTGAGAGTAGAAATAGCCAAGCACAATGGTCAGTTAGGCAAGAATAGCTCAGAGGATGAATTAACGCACGTCCTGAGAGTAGAAATCGCCATGCAGGATGGTCAGTTTTCGAGAATAGCTCAGGGATGGATTAGCGCACATCCTGAGAGTAGAAATAGCCACGAGGGAAGAGTAGAAATTGCGACGCACGATGGTCAGTTTGGGAAGAATATCTCAGAGGATGAATTAACGCACGTCCTGAGAGTAGAAATCGGCACGCAGGATGGTCAGTTTTGCAAGAATAGATCAGAGGATGGATTAACGCACATCCTGAAAGTAGAAATAGCCACGTGGGATGGTCGGTTTGGCAAGAATAGCTCAGAGGATGGATTAACGCACCAACTGAGAGAAGAAATCACCACACAGGATGGTGAGTTTCGCAAGAATAGCTCAGAGGGTGGATTAACGCACGTCCTGACAGTAGAAATCACCGCGCGGGATAGTCAGTTTGGCAGGAATAACTCAGAGGATGCATTAACGCACACTCTGAGAATAAAAATCACCGCGATGGTCAGTTTGGCAAGAATAATTCATAGGATGGATTAACGCACAAACTGAGAGAAGAAATCACCACACAGGATGGTCAGTTTGGCAAGAATAGCTCAGAGGATGGATTAACGCACCGACTGAGAAAATAAATCGTCATACGGGATGGTCAGTTTGGCAAGAAAAGCTCAGAGGATGGATTAGCGCACCAACTGGGAGGAGAGATCGCCATGTAAGATGGTGTGTTTGGCAAGAATAGCTCACAGGGAGGATTAACGCACGTCCTGAGAGTAGAAATCACCGTGCGGGATGGTCAGTTTAGCAAGAATAGCTGAGAGGATGCATTAACACACGGGCTGAGAGAAGAAATCGTCACACAGGAAGGTCGATTTGGCAGGAATAATTCAGAGGATGGATTAACGCACACTCTGAGAGCAGAAATCACCGCGCAGGATGGTGAGTTTAGCAAGAATAGTTCAGACGATGGATTAACGCACCAACTGAGAGGAGAAATCGCCACACAGGATGGTCAGTTTGGCAATAATAGCTCAGAGGATGGATTAACGCACCAACTGAGAGAAGAAATCGCCACACAGGATGGTCAGTTTGGCAAGAATAGTTCAGAGGATGGATCAACACACGGGCTGAGAGAACAAATCACCACACAGGATGGTTAATTTGGCAGAAATAGCTCAGAGGATGGGTTACCGCACACTCTGAGAATAGAAATCACCGTGCCGGATGGTCAGTTTGGCAAGAATAGCTCAGAGGATGGATTAACGCACCAACTGAAAGAAAAAACCGCCACACAGGATAGTCAGTTTGGCAAGAATAGCTCAGAGGATGGATCACGCACCAACTGAGAGAATAAGTCGACACACAGGATGGTCAGTTTGGCAAAAATAGCTCAGAGGATGTATTAACGTACGAACTGGGAGTAGAGATGGCCACACAGGATGGTCAGTTTGGCAAGAAGAGCTCAGAGAATGATGAACGCACATCCTGAGAGTAGAAATCACCGCGCGGGATGGTCAGTTTCACAAGAACAGCTCAGAGGATGGATTAACGCACGGACTGAGAGTAGAAATTGCCGCATGGGATGGTCAGTTTCGCGAGAATAGCTCAGAGGATGGATTGACGCACATACTGAGAGTAGAGATCCCCACGCAGGGTGGTCAGTACTAGTCCGGCAAGAAAAGCTCAGAGGATGGATTAACGCACGGGCTGAGAGAGGGAATCGCCACGCAGAATGGTCAGTTTGGCAAGAACAGCTCAGAGGATGGATTAACGCACGGTCTGAGAGAAGAAATTGCCAACCAGCATGGTAAGTTTGGCTAGAACAGCTCAGAGGATGGCTTAACGCACGGTCTGAGAGAAAAAATCGCCAAGCAGCATGGTTAGTTTGGAAAGAATAGCTCAGCATCGATTAACGCACATCCTGAGAGAAGAAATCGTCGCGTGGGCTGGTCAGTTCGTCAAGAATAGCTCAGATGATGGATTCGCGCACGATCTGAAAGTAGAAATCGCCATACATGATGGTCAGTTTGGCAACAATAGCTCATGGTGGATTCACGCACCAGCTGACAGTTTCAACCAATTGGCAGTCACGCATTTATAAGCTCATGATGCAAATCGCGTGTTCAGTTTGCGTACCTTCTGCTTGAGGTGGAAAATCTGGATCAGGTCCAAACCATAATCGTCATCCCCCCCAGCCATGGAACGTTTGGTATCTTGACCCAATGTCGAGGTTCTTTCGTTGCTCCTTCTGTCTGCATCGGTGATTTGAAACCGGCCGGGACAACCAACACTGTCACTCGTTGCATGTCAACACCACACCAGAATATGACAAATAGTTACCAGTCAATCCAACCATCGTTCGCCTCCTTGCAGTCATTCCACGCTTTGCACTGTGGTCGCGGACATCTGTATTCTTCTGCAGTGCGTGACTGTTCGAAGACGGCGCTCATGATAATCCTCATCCCTGGTCGGACTCCAGACCATCCGACCAATTGCGTGGTGCCTGTCTCACCTTCGATATACAGATCATATGCGCCTCGCACTATAAAATCACGCAAAACTGCATCCCTGTCTGTCTCTCCAAAGTAACATTGCAGGACACCCATGAATTGCTGAGGAATGAGTGAACCCGGGTTCCATAAACAATTTAAATTTGATGAGCACGACTGACCTTATGCGACCGGCATTGGTCACCTAATAACTTATATTCACGACCTGTCGCATCCCTTACGAAGACCATTTCCTGTCCAACAGACCAAGGCAACCGTTCCAGATTGTCGAGGACTCCTTGCACATTGCATTCTATTCGCATAAGGGAGAGTACCTGAACATGAACTTCATCGATGGAACACAAACCATATCTGTAAAACACTGGACTCACGGTGTAATCTTGTTCTTGTTCGTCGATTTCTCTAAGGCAATCAAGAATAGCTTGCGCGATGTCTCTACTACCAAGGACACTATTGACACGCAGTTGCTTCAGCCGGTCCGATGCCGCGTCCAGTTTCCTGAAGGTGCAGCCTAAATTAAACGTGTAGGATCACATTTCGGATGGCGAAACATACCGGGCCAATTCATTTATTTGAGCCTGTGCGGAAGGTGTGGCAGGTGGCACTGCTGAGATAGCGGCCGCTAAACGGTAAAGGCGTCGCGTCAGGTGGGCAGCATTTTCTCGATTCTGGCCCCTTGTCTTCCAGAATGGTCGATTAGACATGGAGGATATTCAGGAATGAGCTGACTTACATGCATGCTATTCAACACAACTAGTAAGGCGTCGATGGACGCCTTCAATGGAGTGCCAGCAACAGGAATCCCCCCAGCGATTGGGGACAGGACATCGAGACCTTCTCGGATGACATTGTTGACTCTATGCATAACAGAATCGTCCTGGAGGGTCAAAATCAGCAGGTGGCCCGGAAGGTCCGACCTTTTGCTCACCGTAACAGTGGCCCGACTCATCGAGACAGGCACAGTTGTCAGTACGGTAGAGAGGCCAGCGGCAATGGAGTGCTTCGGTGTACGGTCATCATTAGACCGCTTCAGGATGCGAACGGGTATGACTTTGCCCAGAGAACTCATTATGTGAGAGAAAAGCCACCAATGGTCAAGGGGGAGGAGGTCAATGGGGGAGTGAGCAAGGGTCAGCAAGAACGGCAGCAAGCGGGCCTCGTGGAACCGATAAGCAGCACAGCCCAGGACTGAACTGAATACAACCAAGTGACACTCGGATACTTCACCGTTCCCACACTCAACTTCGCTCTGCTGCTTCCGCTCCCCGATGACTCACCACAGCGCACTTGCACGCCTCGCAGAGCGTCCCTACCCAGCGCACATGACATACCCCAAGTTCGCTATTCAGCACGCATTTTCATTTACTTCCTTATCCTGCATGACCACATATGCAGCAACAGGGGCTGACTCTTAGTGTCCATGTCGCAGTACGATCGCACGTCTTTGCTCATGGACGAGGCGGACGTGCTCCGTGTGGATTTACGTTTCGAGACCGGTGCGGAGCGATGTGCAAATGTACGGGGGCAAAGTTGCGTGTTTCGAGTGTTTCTTCAGCGTGTACTGTGATTGGGTTGAATATCTATCGCAAAGAAAAAGTAAATAAAGACACTCACAATACTGTTTCAATCCCTTGCCAAAATTCACGCGATATACGACGCCGAGGGTGAATGAGACGACGGTGAAGTAGCCAAGGTTGGGCTATTGCATGAAGGACCTGTAGGGGATGAGAAGAATTCCAAAAAAAAAAAAAAACAAACAGGAAGATGGACCAATGACCATCGAAAGACGATGTCAGGACTAAAACATGATAGCCCAGTCTGGTGATGACGAAGCCAATAGCGAGGAACACGATCATGTTGAGTTCATGTCTGATGGCGTACCAGCCCTTTAATAATGTCCAGGACAGGAATGAAAAACAGAAGAGGCCGGTAGAGCTGAGAACGAGGTCGCCAATTTCGTAACCCTAGTGTTTGTTCCAAAAGAGATCGAGAGACTCGGCGAAGAGCTCATGAAAGTTTGCTTTAAAGTAGGGCCCACGCCAGATGGCGTACATTGCCCATGCAGCGGATATCGTACGTGTCATGAGGATGGCTAAGATCATAAAGATGTGGGGCACCGAGTCGTTGATGATGGCGAGAAGCCAGAATTGGAGCCCAGGTGATATCTTCGCGCCGGAGATTTCGGAGGCTATTGGTAGGGGGGGACGGGAAAGAGGACTAGACGGACATTTGGGAAGGGTAGAGCAGGGTTCGGATGGATTGCTCAGAGAGCAAGTGACTAGGGTTGGGTGGTGATGATGACAAAATCAGCCTGGAGAAGAACGGAGAGGCCGGTCTCCCATCCTTGGGGGAAGCGAACGTCCTGCTGGTCAGGTAGAGGAGCGGTCGAGTCGAACATGGTGGATACGGACATTGGCCGTGAGGAACGTCATTGCGTCGTGAACCGGTTCAACGTGATGCGACTGTTTGCAGTTAGTGGGAGCGTAGTATGACTTTTTTGTTGATCTTGTCTTTGCAATGTTTTGGGCCCTTGGCGAGAGGAATGAGAAATACGTGAAATGAAACCGATATATAACTATTTATGTAATTGCGTCGGTTATCTCGGCCTTTGCTCTTTACCCATGTCATTGTTCACCATCAAATGCCTCTCATTCGTACATGTTATTCATGGTGATCGCGTTCGTCACCCTCCCTACTTCGCGTTCGACTGATGGCCAACCCAGTGTCTTGCCATTGCGAACGCCCATTCTCTAGTCAGAAGCCCTCCTCGGCCAAGCTCGCGCCACCAATGTCGCTTCCGACTCTCCACCGACCTCTGTACAGTCGACACCCCGCGCCCTGTCCGACTCGTACGCCAAACTCATACTCCTCTTTGGCTCTTCCTCGCAGTCTAGAACAGTACACCAGCGTGTCAGGAGGCATTAGATCCGGAGGGTGCGTGTTTTTCATTTCTTCGAACGCCCCGTCTGCGCTTACTTACGACACCCCCAGACCAGTCGCTCGTTCCTCCCTCATTTCCGATTTTCCACCACGACACGGTGCACCATATCCAACTCGTACAACCATCGTACAACCATCGTAAACTCCCACGTCAGCTCTTTGAACTACAACCGTCATGTGCCGCATTCCTCCACTCCAAAGGCAGTCTCTTGCTCTGACCCGTGTTGTCTGCTGATCCCTCTCAACTAGACACACCTATTCATTGGCGCCATATTCACAATCAAATGCCCAGACAACTGCTACCGCCAAACGAGTTGGACACTGCCACGCGCTGAGTTCAGGGCCATGCGCAACAGTAAGGTTGGTTGTCTGACTTTTCCAAGTCCAATTTAGCTGCTCACCGCGTTTATGAAGTCTAATCACAAACCACCCGTGGACGACCCCTCCGAGGACGGCCATCATACCGATTGATAACTACGATTTACGCCTGTCCGAAGCCGCTGCACCAACTTTCCTACCGACATTCAATTCAACGAACCAACCCTTCGCAATAACGGTCTAGGGTTTTCCGGGCACGAGAATCAACGATCCAATGGCGGCTGAACATGCAACAGGTGTGTACAAACTCACTGGTTTTTACTCGTTCATCCGACGACGATTCATGTAGCCTCCTTGACCTACCACTCTACCCGCGGATTCGTGATCGAGACGAGGACCCGCACCACCTCGTTCATGGAGAATGGTCATCAGCGTACAGGTTCAATCAAGGGTCGAGGCGGCAGCACTGGGTGCTAGGGCGAGGGTCTCTTCAGCGGACATGCAATGTGCGTGGACGGCTATGTGCTTACCCCGTTCCCTCTCCGGCTGTTCAGCTAACCTCTCTTTTAAATAGCCCGGCGTTCAGCGTATGTCGCTGGCGTGAGCACTTCGAAAATAGGGACGATCGGTCAGTACGGACAGCAATCGTCATTCTAGTGGGTGACATTTGTGGATGATCTCCAGGTTCATCCCTAGCGGTCTCCTCTGTTAGTGCCTTTGCCGACCACTCTTTGAACAGATTCTTCCCTTGTGCAATGCTGGATGCGAGTACGTCGAACAAGGACATTGATCCTCGAGAGAGAGAAGAACAACTGGGCAGCTAGCATATGTGAATGGGATATACCAAATTCTGTGTGCGATGAGCAGACAGGTGGATGATCTATAGGTTTGTGCTTACCTCTCTCTTTTCACGACCCTTTCTAATATTAATAGCTTCCGTATCGTAAACCCTCGTGGATGGTTGGGCACGAATCCGGCGTCGGTCGGTCGTAGTAGCGGCAAAGGTTATTCAAGTGGGAAAGGTACAGTGCGCAGCTTCGTGTACGCGCATGCAATCGCGTTGGTGGGTAACTCATACCAGCCAGCTGGCGATGTGGAATGGGAATCGGGTAGTGGCTGCAGGATAGCCATAAAAAAAAAGGTCGTGGCTGTTCATATAAGAGTACGTGGGGGCTTACCGTTGCCGAGCTGTGGTACTATGCTAACGTGCAGCCAGGATGATCGATGACGGACGATAGGTTTCGTGTACGACGACGCATGATTCACGACCGGGCGAAGATTGCGGCGAGAGGGAGGCTAAGCGGGGGCGATGAGCAGGTCGTTCAGGTATGAAGAGAGGTACGTACCTCGGAGCTACATCGAATGGGCGAAGCCGCTGATCGTTGGGCTTCAGTTTCACTGCTGTGGAAGGACATGAAGATCCAGTTTATTAGCGAGGCTGTGAGCACACCTCCGAACTGCGAAACTTACCTCACAGCGTACGTGGTCGAACGAGGGGCATCATTAGCTAACTACCTTTTCTCTCTGTTGTAGGTTCACGCCAGTTCAACACTCGAGAAGAGAGAAAGAGGAACGGACGAGTGGCCGCCGACAGCTAGCCCCGCCGACAACCCACGAAAAATGCTGACGTGGTATCTACAATGGGATCGCGATGTCAGTCAATGGTGTGTCGATCAGCCGCAAGGCGAAGTGGATGCCGGTTTACTTACCAGAGGAACGAGCATTGGCCTCATCGACTACTCGAAGGCGGAGTTGGTTTCGATCGGGTCGTTGCAGCAGGAAGGAACTTACGAAAGGATGAGGATGTGAACGAACAACCAGCTGATGGGCTCCAAAGGGAGGGGCTCACTAGGAGTGGATAAGCTCGTTGTGGAGGGAGGAGGAAATATGGGGGAAGAGAGGATGAGAATGAACGGTGATTCCTCCCCTATACACATTTTATTAACCGTGGCCTGTACTTGTACGTAGGTACGTACCCAATGACAGAACTGTTTGGTAACGAAAGACAGTGCCTAGGTGAGATCGCTGATCAATTACATTCGAGATTCAACAATCCGTTCTGAATCTCTCATCTTCGCTTCGCTAGTTCCCTGACTTCTCGTAGATACTGGCGAATAAGTGTACAAGGTTTGGATCCTCAAAACAAGTCGGATAAAAAGTACTAAAGTCGAGAATTATATTCAGGTTTTGCGATTTATTATTCACATAGAACGCCACAATGTCCTCCCTCGTCACTGAACCCCCCAGCGTGTACCAGAGCACCATATCAAAATAATCCCATCCCCTCTCGTTGCTGCCATAAGTTCCTGACAAGAGAGATCCGCTAAGAAAATAATGCCGGAATTTGGTGTGGTAAACGGGAAACAACATACTACT
>Ga0307513_10003650_pt1 | contig 20825 bp, 22 predicted proteins | sample 15_EM_MG_FD_202174 | JGI IMG/M metagenome (GOLD analysis project Ga0307513, IMG submission 202174) | Populus trichocarpa ectomycorrhiza microbial communities from riparian zone in the Pacific Northwest, United States - 15_EM | ecosystem: Host-associated > Plants > Roots > Unclassified | place...
TCCTGAGGATTTGGTGTTACGTCAGGTTGCGTCAGGTGCATTGTGTGGTAGGGTGGTTGCGTCCTGGTTCCCGATTTGCGTTCCAGCGTCAGGTGCGTCAGATGCACAGAACGCACAGAACGCAAGGGAATATTTTTGCTGATGTTATAAACATTTCACAAACTCAAATTCTAGCCTTCTACAATACCAGTACAGAGATATGTTCATCCTGCAGAAAAATGTGGTCCCTGCATACAATATCGTTTTTTATATAGTTCATTTTCACTGTATCCCACTGGTATCAGGATTCGAGTCTATATTCATGTAAGCAATCACTTTCTCCTAAGTGTGGCATATCCAGATGTTTGGCGAGTTTTTTTACTTTGCTTTTCAAATTTTGATTGGGTATTGTAAGAGAAAACAGAGTTAAGAAACATAATCTTTCTTCTTTATTTTGTCTTGCTTTTATGCAACACTATACTAATCCTGGAAATCTCTAGAAATGCATTAGTCTTCTTGGTAGTGATGTCCTAATGCAATAATATACTCTTGTAGTCAGGTATTTCTTGAGGTGTACCTATAAGTAGAATTACAACTGTTTTTGAAAAGTTCAAGTTCATATACTCAAGTACTATCTGCAATGATTGAAAACCCTTTGCTAACTTGAACCCTTCTACTTAATTATTTGTAGCCTAAATCGTAATAGCAACTTACAATATCCTTAGAGAAATATTTAAAATACTATTCTCAAAAGAATACTTGATCTTAAGTTGTAGTAAATAAATATTGTTTATCAGTTATAATGCAAGGTATAAGAACCTCATGCAAGGGAGTGTACTGAGCTCTCACAACATGCTCTTATACTTAACTCTAATTAGAGTATTCTCTTCAGCAAATATGATTCAATATTTTTCACTTTGAATAGTCATAATAGTATCATTTTCTGCTATCTAAACTGATAATTTCTTTAAGTATAAATTTTAAAACATTCTCATTTTCGGATAAATAATGAAATGTTGCTTACAGGTATAGAAGATTGCTCTTGAAATTGTAAGAAATAACATTCACTTCTGAGGTGTAGTGGACCTACTGTATAAAGATTTGAATATAGAGCTGTGATTGAAACTGAAAGTATTATAAGCAGGGAATATCAAAGCAATTGAGTTTGTTTGTGAAAATAGAAGTAGGAACTGCCATTGGTAGTAGAAGAGGTGGTTGTACAAGTTCAGTTGTTGGGCTTCTTAAATACATTTTAAATTTATATAATGTAAGTTTAGGGCTCTTATACTATTTTACATCTGTTGCCCTATCAGTATGACCTACTACAGATTTCTACCAGATAATCAAACAAACCAGATTTGATAATCTAATAAAATGTATTAGTAATGATAACTGTAGCTATTATTCTTTAATATTTAATATTTATATAATAATATTATTATTATAATAGAAGACTAATTACTATGATATTATCAGATCTTCACGGTTTACTAGTATGATAACAACCTTATATTATAGGAGATTTACATCTATCGTAGCCTCCAAGTTGGTGCATGACAGGTACTGTAGGAATAGTAGAAGTAGTGGTAGAAGAGTTCCCCGTTATTGAAATATCCGCCTGACAAAAAACCCTTCCCTTTAGTGCCACTACACCACCTTTTCTTCAAGTTCATCAAGCCTTACAGCCCTCCACTAATTCCCGATCGATCCCTCCATTACTATCATCCTCAACACTTTCCATCAGAGGCCCTCTCAGTCTTCTTTCCTATTCTCTCCCCCATTTTCTAGAGTTTCAGCAATCGAGGTTGATAGGATTCGGTATATAGTTATGATATCAAGGTATTATAGTAGATCCCCAATAGCCCGATCCATCCCGTTTACTATGTGCTCGACACCTCCACCGAACAAGGCGTAGAAAATTGGCACATGGAGGCGGTATTCAAGGACTGTCTATCCCGTCCATTCCAACCTCACCCGGATGTTTTTTAAAACCTTTCCTTCCTTCCTTCCTTCCTTCCTTCCTTCCTTCCCGGATCAATAAATTTCACAGAAGCCATTCAGTCACCCCACGGGGGAGGGGAGGAACAAAATACAAAAATGCAACAATTTAATCATTTCCTACTATAACTCGTTCATCCCCACAGCGTACTATACAATGCTGGTCCAGCGCCAATTCCAACCATCACTTCAACCTACATCCTGCCCTGGGTAAAAAAAAAAGAGAAAAACAAAGCACTCGGTAGATCACGGTCGTGCTATCATGTTAGAGTGTGCTACGATATTATCACATATTTATTCTCGGCACTCTAGTTGGGGGGTATAGTACCGGTAGTTAGTATATAACTTATACAGTACAGTACGTCTCGTCACCCGGAAGCCCAACGTATTTAGCTTGAGTGAGTGAGTGATTATTCGTGACTGTTATTAAAGATGGAAGGGCACATGCATAACCTCCTATCGGCAGCTGTGTCATAGTATGCTATAGATGCGAAGTTGATTACAGTGTTGAGGGGAATTTGTGAGAGTTGTCATTCGGTTCAATGTTTTTTTGTTGGGTGGTTATTATCATTGGGCTTCGGTGAGGGAAAGAGTTGGATGTGAAATTGGTTCTCCTTTAATAGAAATTATTAGGATGGATAGATAGAGTTGAGTGGTATATTCGTTGCGCCCCTTTCGGGAAGCTGGTAGACTTATGATCGTGATATCAGTACAGTACTGCGCTGATAGACTATTACATCCTTGTTACTCATGCCACAGCAGCTCCCACCCCACCTTCGGGCACCGCTACTGGTGCGGCAGCGCCCTCCCCACCCGCCCCCTCCTCAGCACCGGCTTCCCCCTCAGTACCGGCCGCCCTCTGCGCTCCGGCGGCCAAAACCGCCTCGACAGCCTCATCCAATAGACCACTTTCAAGCCCGTCCAAAACCTCCCTCTTAATGCCCCTCTCCAACAAGATCTCCTTGGAGACCTTGCAATTGGCCAACAGCAGCCTGATCACCTCCCTATCCCCCCCGGCAAGCGCCCTCTCGAGGGGCCCGACGCCGTTCAAATCCCCAATGTTAACCTGCACACGATCGTCGACGAGGAGCGCCTCCACCGCCGCCACATTCTTACTATCGACAGCGGTGTAGAGCGGGGTCTGACCGCCCTCGTCACGCGCGTTAACGTCGATCCGTGGGTCCGCGAGGAGGATGTCGACCATGCCGGTCGGTTCGAACTGCGCAGCGACGTGCATGATGGTCTTGGTGTCGTTGTCGCGAACGCACACGTCGAAGCGGGGATCAGCCAGACATTGCCTTACGACGTCCAGCATACTGCGACGTCGGACCATGACGAAGAGCGAGGACTCCCCGCCGATATTACCGACGTTAACGTCCACCCGTTTATCCGCCAGAAGCTCGCGCACGGCCTCCACATGTCCGCGGGACGCGGCGCGACCGAGGGCGGTCCAACCCCTGTCGTCCTGGACGTTGACCTCCAACCGATCCTCGAGGAGAAGCAACTTCACCACGCCGGCATGACCGCGCAGTGAGGCCTTCAGCAGTGCTGTGGAACTGCCATCGTCGCGCAGGTTCGGATCGACCCTGGGGTCCTGCAGCAGAACTCGCACAACAGGTTCATGCCCCTTGAATGCCGCTGTGGTCAACGGCGTCGTGCGGTCCTGGTTCCGCGTATTGACATTCACATCCGGGTGCTCTAGCATGACCTTCACCACGTCCACGTGACCGTACGAAGCGGCCGTGTATAACGGTCCGGGACAACCCGTCTCCGACAACTCCGCCCCGAAACCGCGTCTCAGTAACATCTCCACCATCTCCAGCAGCCCCCGCATCGCGGCGGTTTTGAGCGGCGACCGATTACTGACGTTGCTGAAGCTGCCCACATTCTCCTCGCCTAGGCTGTCCAACAGGAACTCCACAGCTGCCGTCGGCAGCGTCTTCACCGCCGTGTTGAGCAACTGCCTTTGCGGCACGAAATCGAGTATGCCCTGTCCGACCAACACACGGATCCCGCTGCGGTTGCGGGACTGGGCGAGCGAGTATAGTAGGCGCTTGCCGTACTCCTCGGAGCGCAAGGTGAAGACCTTGCTTAGCAGGTATGGCTGCAGCAGGTTCGCAAAGTACCGGCTTGTCTGCACGAGGGAGTTTAACTCCGGGGGTGGGAGGAGCTTGCTTATTAGGAGGGTGAGCTCGTTCGGGAGCTGGAGGAGTGACATTTTTTTTAATTCTCTATTTTCTTTTTGTAGAGAGCGTACTCGCGTAGAGTGCAAAAGGGTAAAGTGAGGAGGGGTATTTATTTATTAGTTTGCTGGCGGGATGAGATGAGATGGGATGGGATGGGATGGGATAAATGCTTTGGATGCTTTATCGTCTTTCTTCCTAATGATATCGTACTGGTAGTTGTTTAAGCCAGTTGGCAGGGGCTGTGAGTAACTCATACAGAACTCGTGCTCGTATTTATTCCTCTCCTGCAGGAGTTGAAGCACAATGGCTGAGTCAGCAGCACCAGCTGATCGTGTAGGTAGAACCATGTATTCAGCCACAGTCTAGGCCCCTCACGAGGGTCCTCTAGTAAAGTGAGCTATCACATAACTCAAGCAGGGATGGTAGAAACTACGAGTACCAGCACCCCGCCCCACCTTCAAAGCACTCGGTTCAAATCACAACCCCTCACTCACCATTGCAACCACTACCACTCCTCATAAGAGCTTCTACACGAACCAAATAAAACTACAAGAGCTCAAGACCCACTAACTCCCACTCTACCCGCCACTAAGGAAAAGGAGGGAAGAAAAGGAACTGATGTTGACGCGCGAATGACAATACATGACTCGGGGCTTCTGCGTGGGGACCTATGATATTACCAACAGCACAGGGAACCCAAGCCTGTGTGGAGTCCCCATTGTTATATCATACCCGACACATTACCAAAACCCCAATTGCAGAACAGAGTTCTCCCATATCATGCATCTCTAAAGTCCTCTCCTCCTCCTCCTCCTCCTCCAGTATCTTTTCCTCATATTTTTTTCGCCGTTTGCTTTTTGCCCATTTTCCGGAGCAGGGTGGGAATTCTCAAATATTACTGCCAGTGCAACGATACGATACCTAGCACACTGTTCTTCATTATTCGAGTTCTTGCCGTGTAGAGTTAACGGTGTGCCCGTAACCATAGCGCGGTGTTAGAACCCTCGCTGATGCGTGGTGGATCGTGGTATGATACTCGATAGACCAGCTTCGAGGAGTATGCTATTTGGAGAATACTACTTTAGGGACCCACCCCCTAGCTTTACCATTGCATGATACGATGCGAGCGCTTTTGCCGTGGGGACTTCAGCTCCAACGTCGGGTGCGTTGTAGATGTTCGTGTGTGTATGTATAATGTGTTAACACGGCACTACGTGTGGCAGCCGACTATCGGAGTAGGAACCCTTGCGCCTGTCCGTGGAGTGATGATTTTACTGTACAACGCCACCATAGTGTCATGGTATAAATGTGACATTCCGAAGCTTAATTCTCTCATCCCATCCCGTCCTGTTGATATACACCCCACCCACCCTATTCATTAATCCATCACGCCCCGCATAAACCACGGAATGTACAACAAGCTGCAAACCCGCAAATCCACTTGTGAATGACCAGTGACGAAAGAAGGAAACGAGAAACAGGAAAGAAAAGAAAGGGTATTTCCAAACACCGCCCACCCCTAACCAACCACCCGACGCAACTTAGCGCAATGTAATGTAACCGTGCCAACATTAATATGGAAGAGTACGAAAAGGAAAAGCCAACCGGAACCAACCAACCAAACCAAACAATCGCAAATCGTTGCAAACGGGAGGGGGGAAATGAACAAAACATGGAGGAAAAAGAAAACTACAAGAAAAGACAAAGATATATACCACTTCGACAACTCAGGCCGGCCCAAGCCATGCCAGCTACTATCGCTCGGTAGAGCCCCACCTCCCCCGTAACCCCTCGACCCACCGCCCATACAACACGTCCGCCAGAACTGCGTTCACGCCTTTCCCTTCTGCGGCCTCTTCCATGCCAACGCTAGCGCTGCTCCCACCCCTTCTCCTACCTCCTACACCGCTGGCCCCGGCTCCAGATACAACGCTACTCCTGCGCTTTCTTCTGGCTAGTGGTGAGCCCGTGGCTGCTGGGCTGCTGGATAGTGGTTCCAGTATTTTCGCTGGGGTTGCTTTTGCAGCGGTAGTAGGAGGGGGGGGAGGTGGCGGCTGAGACGCGGGAGAAACGAGTCCATTGAGGGTAGGGTTGCGCTGGAGTTGGTCGAGCATAGAACGGAGGAGGAGGATACTAGCTTCTGGGTTTACATCATTTAGTGAGGACCATGCCGACGATAGGCGAGCGGTAGCCAGGTGTTCCTGCGGGGTTACGGAGGTGTTCGTGGTCAATTGTGTGAGGGAAGTGTGGATTATGGTATTGTAGAGGCATTGCGCATCTGAGGGTTGGGAAGTAATACCCGTCGAAGCGGTGCCAGAAGACGAAGTGGAAGAAGAGGTGGTAGCAATAGAGGTGGTGGTAGCATTGGCGGTTCTATTGCTATTCTTGGAAACTTTTCTAACGGGGCGTACGGTCGACGTGGACTTTGCTGTGTGGGATTGTGGTTCCGGGGAGGGGGAGGGGGAGGGGGCGGGGGCGGGGTCGTTGTGGAGGACTTGAGACTCTTTGGTTATGTGTCGGTGGGGATGGTGGAGCTGCCGGCGAGCAGAACTGGGGCTTGCATTCGGATGGCTCCTCCCCCGGGCTGTCCCTGCACGAGCCGATTTCGGTGGTGATAGTGATGGTGAAGCTACGCGCCCGCTAGAGCCTGTATTCTCGCTATGAGGGGCTGAGTTGAGGGCCAAGCTCTGTAGAGCGACGCTTATGGGGATCTCATCAAAGTCTGAGGAGTGTGAAGAATCGGATACGCTCCGGCCCCCTCTTATCGTCCCAAAGGGTTGGTGACGAAGAGTGGAGTGTGGGTTTGTTTTTATGGTATCAAAGTCCCAGTCTTCGTCAACCTGGAGTGTCATTGTGTTCCTACCCCACAACCATTAGTGTGTGCGTGAGCTTGGTAAAGAATCTTAGAACAAACATTGTAGCCTGGTACAACTTTGGATGCGCCTGCCTACCACCCTGACTTCCCACCCACTTCTGCTTCCTTTCGATCAAGTCTTGCAATAGCTGTGTCCTCCCAGCATTTCTGATAAACTTGTGCCTCAGCAACTCCTTCGCGCTAGCCCTCTTGATAGGATCCTTATTCAAGCACTTTTCAACAAAGTCTTTAAAATCCTTAGACCACCTATTCCCCTCTAGCCTCGGCGCCGGCTCCTTTGGGATCAGAAATAGCACTTTCATCGGGTGGATAGCTGCGTTCGGCGGCTCCCCTTGTGCGAGTTCCATGGCGGTGATCCCGAGCGACCAGATATCCGCTTTGAAATCGTAACCCGTGGTCTGGGAGATCACCTCCGGCGCCATCCAGAAGGGGGTCCCGACAAATGTGTTGCGCTGGGATTTGAGATTGCTGAGTTGCGCCGCCACGCCAAAGTCCGCGAGCTTGACCTGCCCGGTGCCGGAGAGAAGGATGTTGGCCGCTTTGATATCGCGGTGAATCTTGTTCTCTCGATGGAGGTAGTCTAGTCCTAGGAGGAGTTCTCGCATCAGGATGGCAATGTGGGCTTCGCTGAAGGGACCGGGTTTTAACAAGTCGAGGCAGGATCCGCCGGCAAGGTATTCCATTACTGCGCGACGTTAGTATTAGCAATTCCCCCCAAGCTGTATCAAAAGCGCGAATAGCATACCTATCCATAACTTGTACCCTTTGACAAAACTTCCATAATACTGGGTGACAAACGGACTAGCGCAAGTGCTCAGCACAGAGATCTCCTGCTGAATCTCTTGAATGTCGTCCTCGCTAGACTCCAGATCAATCTGTAGGAAAACGAGGCGGAAACTCCCAATTAGCCCCTGCCGCCTCCTTCTATTCCTCAGAGAGAAAGGGTGGAACAAACATGTTTAATAGCAACCACAGTCCCAGACTCCCTCTCTATTGCCTTGTAAACAATGCCGAAGCTCCCACCTAAAAGCGCACGTCAGTCATGCATTCGCCGAGAGCAAGGTCGGTGCATAGCTCACTCCCCAACTCCTCTAAAACCTCAAATTTTGACGCCAAACTCGCTGCCATAGCGACAATTCAATGAATCAAATAAAGCACAACACCTCGATTGGAAGACCGAGTGTAATATTGTAAGGAACGAGGAGTGGTAAGAGGGGAATAAGAAGAAGAGGAAGAAGTAGAAGAAGAAAGCGGCCAAAGAGTAGAAGGCCAGTGAATATGAAGGAAATGGGGGAAGGGAAAGGAAGGGAAGAAGGGAAGGAAGAAGAGAGCAAAGGGTTCGCCAGGAATGAGTGAGTGAGTGAATGTGAGTGGGTGGGAGGATGGGCTTGTTATCAGCTGTGGGAGTTAGACTGCCCAGCTGTGATGCGATGGCGTGTGTGTGTTGTCGCCCTTCGAACGCCGCCGCGCTCGAGCGGGAAGACGCATCTTGTTTTGGTTCCCGTGTTAGGTTTGGCGTGGGGTTGGTGGGTGGTTAGGGCGGCAGGGTTGCTGTGGTAACGGGGGGCTCGCGAGGTTATCAGAAGGCTGGAACGTGTGCTGATCGGTATGATGTGATGTGATGTGATAAGGGCAATCACTAGAGTCAGCCGAAACATTGTTTGACTTACCGGCAAAAGCCAATTTCGACGTCTTCTTCACTTGCCCTGGCCAAGAAGTACCGGAAAACAGAGGGGGCATATCTCACATTCAGATACGGACACATTCCTTACTACATGCAAGTGCCGGTACAATACTTGTATCTCCTTGATCCCTGTTTTCGGATACTTGATGGCTGGGATGCGTATGGTACTTGTAGGTCCTTACTTGTTACTGGGGACGCATCCTGGCTGGGGGGCACTATCACAGGCCACAGCATTGGACTACATCGATATGGGTGGGGTGATTCACCATAGCACAACGATGGTAACCCCCCGTGCTATGATATATGTAGGGCACTGTACCATACGGTCTGGGATCATCGTACGTCTTGAGATGAGGCATCTATTGTACTTGGTCTCAATTAGAAAAGCTCCGACGACGGGTGGGTGAGAAGGAAAAGGAAAGAAAAATACTCAGAAATTAATGTAAATCAGTACTTTTGCACTCGCCAACTTGGACTGAGAAGAGGGAGAAAGTAGGGAAGGGAAGGTGGCATGAAAACTAAACAAAAACCCAACAATTCCAATGCACCTAAGGAAAAATGAAGCTTGAAATTTAAAATACAAAGTGGGTATCGTGGTAAAAATTTCATGGTCCTGGTCTGGGGAGATAGAGGTTATGGTGGTCATGGAATCATCACACGAGGAGGAAGGACCGAGAGAAAGGGAGGGAAGGAAACGCGCTGGTGGGAGAAAGTAGAAAAGACGAATGAGGATTGAGTGTGATTTGGTAGCGAGCGCAAACCGGTACAACAGTTCATCCCATCCTATATGGAGAAAGCACTATGGCAAGAGTACCCACCCTACCATAGTAGCTAAAGAGTAAAGATAAACGCAAACACGAACCTAAAGTCTACCACTCCGCTATTTGCCAGTTCTGCCCAAAAGAAAGAATGAAGAAAAAGAATGGAAAGAATGGAAAGAATGGAGAAAGGAGGGATATTTTAAAGAGGCCTCCCTAAACCGGCCTAACCTTTTCCCACTAACTTAGATGAATGATCCGAACTCCCGCTTGGCGAAATTGAAAGAAAAGAAAGAAAGGAGGAAAGTAGAAATAGATAACGTTTTCTTTTGGTTTTTTGTATTAAGAGAGAGTAATGAAGAAGAAGGAGATGAGAGGAGGAAAAATAAACGTGTAGGAAGTGCCCCATTTTTGCGAATGGACCGAGTGAATATCCGTATGATAACTGTTTCACGGACAAAAGTGCTATGCATTGGATCAAATACCGGGTATCTCAAAGCAACCCGTCACGGCGATAGACCCCTCCACCTCTACCACCGCCGCCGCCGCCAATGCCCCTCCCACGCCCCGCCCCCCTCATCCCCCCAGTGCGACCTCTCGGCGAGAAAGTATACACACTGCCACCTCCTCCGCTACCTCCCCCGTTTCTCCCCGCTGCTGCTGCCCCTTCTGCCCGACTTGCCACTTCAGCAAATGATTCCGTGGTACTTCTATTCCCGTAGGCATATCCAACCGCTGGAACGCCCTGCTGGGCCCCGCTCCCGACAAGCGACCCAGAAGCTTCACGCCCTCCTACTCCTCCTCTTCCTGCGAGCACCTTCTCCACCCTCAGCTCGTAAAAATTCCCTTTAGCCTTAAAAGACTTCGACCCAGTCCACACCGTCTGCAGCTTCTTACTATGCCCACCCGGTGCCGGCGTTGTGTCGGGTAATTGCGCATTCCACCCTTGCCGATCATCCGCACGTCCGCCATATCCAGCCGGTGCCTCATCATCTTCGTCGTCACCCCGGATTTCAAAGTACCTTAATTGCCGCGGGAGTTGTGTCCCTGCGGGCGGGGGTGCGGTATCGGCGGAGGTGGAGGCGGAGGCGGAGGAGGCGGGAGGGAGGGATCCATTGGGGAGGACGAAGATGGGTGGGGATTCGGATGGGTCTTTCTCGTTTGGAGAGTAGCGGTTCGCGGCAATTGTGTCGATCCATCGTACGACTCGGAAGTACTTGATGGCGTCGCGGGAGGTGTCCCAATGTAGGGGTGGATCGCTATTCTTATTGTAGTGCCAGCCTCCGGCATGGGGGTCCATTTTGTATATTCTGTTTTTTGTTGATTAAAGGGAGTGAAGTTTAGGCTGCGGTGAAAGGAGGGAATACTGTAGGGGGAGGCTGAAGGGAGAGAGGAAGGGGAAGAGGGGGAGGGGGAGGGATGAACGGAAGAGGAGGAGGAAGTGGTGGTGGTGGCGACGCAGAAGGAGGAGAAGCGACGGTTGTGACGAGGAGAAGAAGGGGGGATAAGAAGAAAGGGATGAGAAGCGAGGGAAAGATAGAAAGGTGGACGAGATTGATTGAGCGCGACGATGACGACGATAAGAGAGTATCTACCCTGGGTTGAGCTCCCCTCCCCTCCCAGCCTAGACTAGCTCTCCATTTCTCTAGACTGGGGTTCGAAACGATTTCTAGCACTTCAATGGTCAATCCTCTTCTCTTAAGCAGCGCTTTTCACCTGCAACGTCTTGTGTCTATGCACAAAGAAGGGAAGAAAGGAAGAAAGAAAGAAAGAAAAGACTTGGTTAACAGGGATTAAAGCTTTGTTTATTGGTGTAGAATTGCCTTGGAAACATTATCGAATAATAATATTATGATACGAGCACTTGGCCCAATCAATCCAGCACTTGACCCCCCAAGTGGCTTACAGCCTCTCCCTCCCCTCCCCTACCACACTATAATGCGGGCAGCCTCAATTCGCCGTGCCACGGTAATATATGATACTATACTTGTCTGATACCTCCAAAGCATCCACCCTGTCGCATACTGGGAGTTCCGGTACCTGAAGGTACGCCCAAGAAGCACTCTAGCGATTCACCTTATTACCGTAGCTCATCCTATCCTCCCCCCTCGCCCAAAGCCCGTGCCAGGGCCTGGGAGATGCACGGTTAGCTAAACCCCAAACAGCCCCATTCTGCGTCAACCCCACCCGCACAGCCCTTCCTATCATGATATCATATCATGCTTTTTTTTGATTTTGCCAAGGCGGGATGGGTGGCTGGATACGGCGGATCGTTGGCGTCGCGGGATCGACCGCGCGGGTCCCCCACAGGCATACCCACGCGATTCTCACACGAGAAAGTGGGGATGAGGGGGAGGCCTAAGTTGATTTTTTTTAACGGGATTGCTGATGGAATGGGAGGATGGGGGGGTTGCGTGATTGTTTATTGGTGGTTTGGCATAGGAAGTGGAGGTATTTTGGTTGTCAAGTAACTTTTTTTGTGAAGAAAGGGAGTGGTTCATTGGTGGGTCCAGGCACTCAGGGCGGTTGGCCTAACTACTGTTAGGTAGTGTGCGATCAGAGAGCTATCATATAAGTTACACTTGTATCCTATGGGCAGGTGATGTGAAGGTGTCTATCGGAGCTTCTTTCTTGTTTTAGTAATCCCTATAATAAATTCATTTGGGCTATTTCTCAGGGGGTATGGTGATAGACTGTGGCCGACTTGAATCGCTTCCGCCTTCCTGTTCCCACAAGTTGATACGAGAGCACGAGAATGGAATGATAGGAGGTGTAGTAAGTTATTGTTGGTGAACTACCCTTACGCTAGAGATTGACTTGTAACCTGAGCATTCCCATGGAATGTACGGTACAATATCACACTGCAGGTAATACTACAGCATCTAGAACTCTGCTCGAGCACAGCAATAGGGATTCCAAAAGGCATTCCGGTAGAGATATATCCACGATAGCGAGCTGGGAAATCGCCAAATTTTCAGGGAAAGAAAAGGAAAGAAAAAAGGAAAGAAAGAAAAGGCTCAGGCTTCCAGAACCCATCATAACCTTTGCTATGTTCATAAGGCTGCGGCCCCCTCTCTCTCACGACTCCTTTATTTTTTGTTTTCCACGCCGAATCACAAGGCCGACAGTCTGGCCTCAACCTAATATCTGAAGTAATCACGACTAGGACCACAGATCGTGTTCTGTCCCTCACCAGAGACGCCAACCTGTGAGTAGTCGCCTTGAGAGTTGCGAGACGGGAGCTTGGTGGCCTGAGCATGCGCAGATTCGGACTGTATATTGTACACAAGGCTTTTCCCTGCTGCACCGTACAAAGGCGGTATACGGTACTGTGGAATGATAAGTGTGAAGGTTCGTACAATGAGAGCTGGGGTAGACCAATTGAGCCTCATGCTAGGGGGTTGAAGTTGCCTCTCCTTGTAGGCTTGTGACTTTTTTCTTTTTATTGGTCTCAGCGGGGGTGGGGGGGGTAGCCTTTTTGTTCAAGACGACTCCTCCCATTTATCCAGAGAGGGAAACTCTAGATGTCTTAGTGTGAGGTTTAAATATTCCGGTTCTTACGGCCGTGTACTCGAGTATTTGGATATTCCCCTTGCTTCGGCTCTACCTGAACCATCGGCCGGTGGATTTGAAGTTTGAGCTATAAACATTGCTTCACTAGTTAGAAAGTCCTTGCTTCGCCAATTCTTTTATTGGCCCAAGTCATGAACGATCTAAGTCTAGTTTACGGGAAAAGCCAATATCGGAAGGTCTTGCAGGTGTGCTATAGCGTGGTGAAAAGATATCCTATATTAGCTCTATACAAAAGACAGTACACCTTTTGGGGGGAAACCTCTTGTGTGGGGGGCATACAGCCCACCCTTTTCAGAAAGTGAAGCTTAATAGTTTTCCCCTACTATCCTCCGAGTCAGCTGATAAAAATGCTATATACTTCCTAGTTCTTGGGAGTTTTGGTTATCCGGCTATGGTATTCTCATCCCCACCAAGTGTATAAGGGAGGATTTGAAGAATATAGTATATTACTATTCGGTGCCGCTTTCACTACACTACTCCCACTAACTTCCGGTAGCTAGGAAATCCCTTTCAAGTTGATGTTACAGGAGGTCAAGTTATACTAAAGTAAGCTGTAGTATATGCAAAATTAAAACCTTAACCTCTTCCAAGCTCTCTAAATAGCCTATTCCAGGCAGCAGATTGGATCTTTTCATCACAGATATAAATATAAGACACCAAGCACTCAATCATAGTACCCTTTTTTCTTATTATCTACTTGTCAAATCTTAGAAGAAAAATGATATCATAGCTTCATAACTTCCCTCAGGAACTAGTGTGCCTATATACACATAAAGAAATATGTACTCGACTCTTCAAGGCATGCCAAATCCTTCCATAAAAAGCATCCTTTACGAGAAACCCGCACATATTTACCTCCAGGAGGTACAGTCTATCAGTATATATGGAAATAGTGAGCCAATTGCTGCAGAGGGAAGAGTTGTGCACAGAATTATACTATAGCGATGAGATATGCTACAAGAATATGAAGAACTATATCAAACAATTTAGAGCAACAATTTGCTCTCAGCTGTTTGTAGGAATATCTGTACTAGTACCGCTCAGTCTATGGGATTTCATAGCTTACGGTATGACAGCCGTGAGCACACGAAGTATCACTTACTTCCAAAACTACATAGAATCCACCACACAAGAGTTATCCATTGTGGTTTACCAGCTTAGAAAGAGATACACCACCCTCCTCACTCAAATCCCGAAATCCAGCTTTCAGTGGGATAAGTATTAGTTCCCAAGTTGACATTTCATGAAATGCCTAGCTGGCGCAGTGGTTAATACTCCTGTCGCAATTAGCGGGAGCCCAGGAGTTCGATCCACGCTGAAAATCAGTTATTATTGAACGATCCGTCATGTAGGGCAGGAAAACTGAGAATTCCTCAAATCCTGCCCTATGGGAACTGGGAGATTGGAGAACCTAGCCCTTCCTCAGGAGGGCTGTGGGGTTTATCAATCCTGCTACGAGGTGGTAGAATCCGACTCTGGGCCTTCGGGTTCGCGATCGGCGGGGTAGCAGAAGTGAAGGAAGAAATTTCTTTTTTGCTTCAGCACATGAGGTATAGATACTGGTTAGTGCAAGACACAAGGTCCTCTCCGCAATGCTATACTAACTCGGCACTCCAGCATTTGATTGCTTTATTATATATTCCGATCAGATCGCATTTCCCAAGGCCTTAGCACAGTACATAAGTAAGAATGAGATACAAATACCTCAGCAAAGTTCTTACACCCCTTCCTTGTAGAGTACAGTGCTCAAGAGCAGTCCCTATTAATAACAGAACATCAAGAACCCCCTCGATAACCGCTCCCGGATATACCTCAAGGGCATTGCCAACTCTTATCGCAATCTTTTTACCGAATAGCAGAAGGAGGAGGAGAGGGAGCACTTCCGAGCGGTAGTAATGTTTGGAAGGCTGTGAGCACTTCGCACAAGCTGCCCAACAGAGCACGGAGAAATTAGACATTGGGCCAGTGAATAGGAAGCCAATTTCGAAAAAGAAGAGAGATGTAGGAGTTGTGAGACTCGAACGGATCAGATAGTTCCCACTAAATTAGATAAACTTTGTGCCTCCATCCTGCCTAAAGTTTACCATACCAGAACCTTGTTAGGCTTGCTTCAGAGATGATCACTACCAGTCCGGCCAAGGGAGAGGAATGTCCAAAAATGTTTTGAACCCACACTTGCTTCGAAAAACAGACCTTCCCCCAATTGCAGAGTTAGAGTGGAAACGCTTAAAGGGGGTCTCCCTTGAAGAGTCCGTCTATCTATCTAGCTTCAACTCGGGAGCTGCATACTACATAGTTCAAAGTTGAAAAGCCGGGCGGGGTACCATATGTACATCACCGCGCACCCTATCCGGAGACGGGATACTCGAACTTTTGAGGTACGTAAATATGATAATTTATATATACGGTACTGCGCTCCAGCACAACGTAACGCGCCAAGTGCCACAGGGATATATAATAATAATAATAACGCAAGCGCAGCAGCAGAGTGACAAATCTAGAAAACTCGCGCACTGCACGTACTAGTACTCGAGCACATACTGCACCCACCCCCTCCCCCCCCCCTCCGGAGGTGCTACGGTGTCGCGCGTTGGGCCTTTCGCATCTGCGGTCGATTATATGGGCGGGGGAAGTAGATGGAGTAGGGCCGAGTGATAGGGAGTGACTTCACACAGGCTCCTCCAATTCCAATGCCTCCCTCGTTCCCCCCACATTAGCTTGTTTTGTGGGGAGGGACGACGTGATAGCTCTGTGGATACCCCTACCGCGCTCCGGTCAGGAACATCCCGGCGAGTCAACTGACCCTGTGTCAAACCGTCGAGAAATCTTCACTCTCAAGCAGAAGTGTGAGCAGGATACTATATGTAGATGTTCCCAACGGCACAGTGCTTGTGATGACGATTCGCTAAAGTAGTAGACTATTCGGTAGCATATACACTATAATATTAAAGCTCGGGGTGAACGACCAAAAACTATAAGTACCACAGAAGAAAAAAGGGACGAACGAAGTGATAAGCTAAGTCACAACATAGATAAACTGATCTGAACCCAAGTGAAGATAATCATGCAGCACCCATTACGCCCATACCGCCCCACCAACAACCCAACGAGCCAACCAAATAATCAACCAAACCCTCTTTCGCCGCGCTATGTAATGATGGAAATGAATGACTGTCGTGAAAATGAAATGAAATGAATGAAAGTAACTCCCGCGCCTGCCCCACCCCGAAAGCACAAAGCAAAACGTCTATAAATGGAGAAAAAGAAAGAGTGGAAGAAGGAGGATGTGAGAAATCGACCCTAAAACTAAAAGTGATAATAGAATGAGTGAAAGAAAACGCCCGGAAAATGAATCTATTTGTCTCTTCTTCCCCACCTAACACCGCCGACCATAGCCTAAAAGTACCCTCCGACCTCCAACTTCGTGGGAACAACCGGCGTACAATTCCGTCTAAAACTCAATGTAAGCATCTTTCCCTTTCGGTCCACAGCAACAAGCCTATCACCCTCCGGTGTGAACGCAATCCTCCCCGCACTCTCGGGCGTCTGCTGTCCTTGCATGCGCTCTTTACTATGCAGCGCGGCAAAGGTGGTCAGGTTATTATCGCCCTCGACATGTGTCACAGGGGTGATCCAGACGAGGCCAGACTTGGTTAAGAACGCCGCCGCGTTACCAAGGGGTGCGGCGGCGGAGTGCGTTACTCGAAGGCCAACTTGGCGAATTGGACTGTGGGAGGGGGTCGCGGAGGAGAAGGTTGTGGGTTCGGTAAAGGAGCCACCCCATTCCGCTTCCACGGTGCTTGTTGGGAAGGTGCTGCAGAATATGTGGCGCTTATCAGGGAAGAGAATTGCGTTGGAGAGGGTTTCGGCACCGGGGCCCTGGAAGCAGTTGGTTTTTTGCATCACGTATTGGAGGGGCGGAGGGGCTTACTTCAGTGACCTTCAATGCACCACTAGCAATGAGGCGCGGGTCATCTATTCGCACACGAGAAATGTCCCAGGAGAAAAAGTACCCACATTTTGGTGTCGCGCATGTCAGGTGGTTGCCGTCTTGGGTTAATGAGATTATATGTGGAGCGTCCGGGATCGCGCGGACATCCAGGGGGAGGTGAAGGTCTCTTACTCGTTCACATCGGAGGCCTTGGTATGTCGGTGCGTTCATTTTGTAGATTCGGATCAGGCCTTGGGTTTCATCGCGTATCCTCTTAGACATTCCGACGACTATCTTGTCGCCTCCGATGGCTACGCAAGTATTCTCCCAGCCAGTTGTGGATTCTGTGAAGGTGACTTTACCGTCTTCGATTTCGTGGACTTGGATCTACCGGGAGAAGACAAAGAATTAAAGTCGGTGATTGGCTTACGGGGTTTAGGATGCTTACCTTTTCCTTAGTGATCACCACAATGTACTTGTCCGAAGCAGCCCCTGCCTTGTATGTCCATGGCACCTTCGCTTTTCGCAGACCCTCTGTTGAACCCAGTCTGTAGTGGAATTTCGGCTTTGTCGATGCGCTCTCTCCGGGTGAAGGTGTTGAAAAGACCTGAAAGGAGTGAGGTGACAAGTAGACGGCATATTTAGCATCTGATGATATAAAAGTGCTGAAGCACGACTCCTTGCATTGCACCTTGAAAACAGTTTCAATTGGTTGGCTCTCGTACTCTATTGAAGAGTTTGCTGCTGTAGGAACGGGTTCAACGCCGCAGTATACTGGGTGTAACGCCGGAAGACAATATTTGGAGGGGTATTGGTTCGGCAACAAGGCACGACCATGCATCCTAAAGTAATCCATCTTCTCATCCCGCATTTCCAACGCTGATTGTGACCTGACAGGCTGCGCCGGTTGGCCAGGAAGCACAGGCTCGGGTGCGTCCTCGGCAAGAACGGTCTCTCTATCGATACATGGGAGAGGCTTATTCAGTTGCAGACTATGGAAACGTCTTGAATCACGACTAATGAATGGCCCAGGTCTTCGCGAGAAAAATTTGCTTGCGCGGGACTGGCGCTTGAGCGAACTTGCTTCCGTCATACCTGATGGTGTTCGCGATAAGGAAGGTTCAGGGTAAATGGAGGTGGGCGATTGAGGCGGTGGCTCAACTATGGCCTGGCTGTAAACGGATATCCGTCGAAAGTTCATGGGTTGTGATTTTTCGGAATCTGAGGTATCTTGATCTTCGCCCTCCTCTGGCATTTGCAGTAGTAAGGTCGAGCGATCGTCTTCGATGTCGAAAGATTGGATAGGGAGCTCAAAGTCCACTTTCCCCACATTAGCCTCAGAGGGGAAGTGCTCGTCGTAAAGTTCAGGCTCCTCAAACACGGCGTCGGCAAATAATTGGTCAAGGCCATTAAAGCGCAAGGTGGTGTCCAGGTTTGGCGTAACAGCTTCATGAGGCGTGACAGGTGCAGGGTAGGCAGTATGAGGTGTCAGATTTGGCGGAGTCAAAGAGGGAAGTACAGGGGATTCTATTGGCGAGTCATCTCGGGGCACTGGGCTCAACAGAGTGTGGCAAGTGCTTTCTGTTGGTGATGAGAAAGACTTGCATGTTGTTGAATCGTTGGGGCTGAGCAGTGTCTCAATAGGGCTGAGTGCTGATTCACAAGTAGGAGTTGATGTTCTACTAACGTTTGTATCGCAGGTTGGTGCCTGACTAGATAGAGTTGGTACTTGGCTGTGTCGGCTACTGGGTATGCTCGTCGAAGTGGCAAATCTAATTCCTTCATCCCATGGTGCTAGGTGCAGAACCTCATCGATAGTTTGTGATATCCGGCTTGGCGATCGTGCGGCCCGTATTCCTTGGAGTCGCCGTTGCATGGATTCCAGAGCACCCTTATAGAGGAACGACCTCTTCTCGCAACGATCCATGGCATCCCGTTTCTCCCTTTTCAGCTCTTCTATCCTTAATGATTCATCTTCACCTGTGGGGGGTAGGATCCCGGCTTGTGACATATTCTCAATATCAAGATCTAAGCTTCGCATTCTGTTATAATACTCCTTCTCATTACAACCGGCGGCGGTTGAAATAATGATTTCGAACTATAAATTGAACCGTGAGCCACGTTTTCAGCTTGAAACATTCAGGGAAGAACACTCACGGCCTTGTTTCGAAACTCTTTCTTATCCGAGGTTTGGATAAGTTTCAGCGCTAACGATTTAGCATCCTCCACAATCTCGTCACATTCCGGGAACGCCATAACCAGCTGACACGTCAGATCGAGTAGCCCAGACACTAGTAATCTAGTTTCAAGGCTCGGGAGATCGTCTGTTTCACTCTGCGCAGTGCCCTCCTCGTCATCGCTGCTAGACTCCTCTGATGGAGCAAATTCCCTCAGACCAAGCTCTATTTTATCAACAATAGATTTAGCTATTTCTATTGCTAAACTGCTAGCATACTGTGAAGCGCGCCCAATGCTGCTATATTGAGCCTGGTGGTGGAGAGAAATTGCCCCTGCAGTCCCCTCGTAGAGATGACGCACGTCTTTGTGCCATCCCGAAGGTGGGGCCGTGATTCTGGCCCATATCTTATCAAGCGCTGTTGGTGTTGTCGCACCTTCAAGTTGGTTCTTGACGTGAAGTTAGCGAAAACGAACGAACAGGGCCAAAAACTGGATAACCCACAATGAAACCGGCTGCGAAAAGGAAATGAATAGCCTGAGAGTTCATCTCTGTGAATTTCGGAAGCTCGCTAGGCATGCACCGAATGAGATCGCATGCATAACGAACGAGAAATTCAACATCTCCATTGCTAACCCTCTCCCCGTAATCCTCCATGTACTTTGCCAGGTTGTCACTGTCCCTCTCGGAAATATCTTTTAATAACTTTGCGTGGGCACTATTGTCGAGTTTTCCTATCCTTAATTGATACAAAAGTGATAGGGCCGAAACCAGCGTTCTGAGTTGCAGTTCTCTCGAAGGTGAAACGCCGTCCTTGTCCTTCCTCACCATTCTCCCAGCTAAAACCTCCGCTATCCTCAACACTAAATCGATTTCGAGAAAAACGTCGGCCGGGAGGGGCTGGCTCAGTGAGTGATAGGTCGCCTGAAGGTCCAGAACAACTTTGAGGAAAAACACCGAATTATATGCAAAAGCCTTTTGCATCCGATTCAAAGCATTCTTAACAACACCGTTTATCCCAGGGAGCAGCCATAGCATTTCCTTTGCTGTCACGAACAGGTCGAGTTGCGCTAAATCCGACCCCGCACCATCTTCCCTCAAAACGTTGCCGTTGAACTCGTCGTCGCTTGCGTACATCTCAATAGGACCACCATCCTCACTCGCTGGGGGAACAGCGATAGTGAGAAACATGGTACCGGACATCATAATTGCAGTCCACCAACATCCAAGCGTCGGAGCAAATGTGTTCGAAAGAGAGTATAGAATGAATGGGATGTGGGTGTGAAGTGACTTAAATTATTAACAAACCAACACTATTGTACGACCAGCCATGCTCCGTTTTTGCACACATCGCTCCATCCGATTGTCATCGGATGTGTGGGAGGTTGTCGGGCAAGTAGTAAGGCTATTGTCCATGTCTTTCCCATGCGGCGGCGTCAAAGATAGCCTGCATACCGTACGAATACAAAGGAGTTTTTTTTGGCTTAGACCAGGGGCATAAGCCCCAAGTGTCCGTATCCTCAGGGTGATGTGATGGCATCACTAAATTCTCCCCACACTTGCACTATACTGGTACTCGAGTGCAGCAGGGGGTGGTGAGTGCTATCATTGGGGGGGGGGGGGGGGTCGCGGCGAAAAGGGCCCCGGGAATTTTAAGCCCAGAAA
>Ga0307513_10003651_pt1 | contig 20822 bp, 24 predicted proteins | sample 15_EM_MG_FD_202174 | JGI IMG/M metagenome (GOLD analysis project Ga0307513, IMG submission 202174) | Populus trichocarpa ectomycorrhiza microbial communities from riparian zone in the Pacific Northwest, United States - 15_EM | ecosystem: Host-associated > Plants > Roots > Unclassified | place...
GGCAAGATTCAGGGTCAAACAGTGTTCGCACTTTGTTCTGACGAACTGAATTCTTGGAAAGATACTTCTTTACTAGAGAAGTCAAAGTAGCGTGAACATTAGTATAAATAGTAGGGCTCTCCCCGATAGTTGAGAACATCATCAAGCAACGGAGAAGAAACCTTAACAATATTATAAGTTATTACGATATTCTTCTATTACTTTATCGAACAATTCTTCTTGAGCCTTCCTGACCTAGATTCCGTTGTCTCGAATATCCTCGGCCTAGTTAGCCCGGAATCCTACCGTGTTGGCTACCCCGTAACACCCAGGTTCTCCTTCTGTGATGATAGAAGGTAATGGTCGACCTCTTTGTGAGGGAAATTTGTTATCGTTGTGAGGTTACAGGAGGGAAATGTGGAATGTGTTGTGGATCTTCATCGATGGCGGGAGGTCGAGCCTATAAGCGCTGGATTCAATTTTTGCCAAGATTTTGAATGGTCCGATTTTCTTATAATCCAACTTCTTGTATGGCCTTGTAGTTCGTATGTTTCGTGGTATTAACCAGACCATCTCTTCCGATTGTGAATTCGGATCGGGCTTTCTGTGTTGATCGTAATAGTCCTTGTGTTGTAGCTCCGCTTGAGTCATTTCTGCCTTTAGTACTTCGCGCAGTTGACTCATGTTTTCTGGGGGCCTGATTTCATCTTGTATCAGATGTTTGGTGGCCTGATGTTCGAGGTTGATCCCGTAATTCGCAAAGAAAGGTGTGTGTCGAATGCTTTCTTGATATCGATTGTTGTATGCGAATTCTGCCATTGGCAGAAGTTCCTTCCAATTGTCTTGTTCATAATTGACGTATGCTCGGAGATATTGTTCCAATGTAGAATTGGTCCGTTCGGTTTGTCTGTCCGTCTGTGGGAGGAACGCTGTGCTCAGTCGTCTTTCGATGCCTAGTTTCTTCATGGTTTCTATCCATATTTCTGATGTAAATATGGAGCCTCGGTCTGTAATGATGTCTTTTGGTAATCCATGTAGACGGAATATTTCCCTCATGAATAGTTCCGAAAACCTCCGTGGGTTGATTTCTTTCGTGCATGGTATGAAATGAGCCATTTTTGTGAGTCGATCAACGATGATAAGTATTGCGTCATTTGCTTCTGAATTCGGTAAGTCGGTAATAAAATCTATTGATATTGATTTCCATGGTCGATCAGGTGTCTGATTAGGCTTCATAAGCCCATATGGCGCATGTCGTACCGCCTTTGTCCGTTGACAAATATCGCAATTTTTGACGTATCTTTTGATAGTATCCCTCATGTATGGCCAGTAGTATTTTCGTTGTATGTGTTCAGTAGTCTTTGCTATGCCTCCATGTCCGGACTGAGGTATGTTGTGGTGTCGTCGTATAAGGCCCACTCTGATCTCCTTGTTTTCTGGGATCCAGATTTTTCCTTGGTGCCAAAGGTATCCGTCTTTCCATTGACATAGCACTAACGCCACTCCTTTCATTTCGTTTGTTCCTTTCTCCAGTTCTTGCTTGATTTGTTGTATCGTATCCTCCTTTTTAGATTCTTCTCTAATTTCGTCGTTTTTTGTTCCTTCGAATTCTGTTATTTCGATTTCGTTGATATCTTCGAAATACTTTTCTCGAGGGAGTAGAATCCGTTCTTTCTGTCTGATCCTTTCGTCATCTTGTTTCGGCATATCCTGTTTTCTTCTTGTGAGGATGTCTGGTTTTCCATCTTCTTTTCCTGGTCGGTATTTGATCGTGAAGTCGAATCTGCTGAGTGCTTCCATCCATCGAATTTGTCGATCTGTTAGCACCTTCGTCGTCGTGAAGGGTACTAGATTCTTGTGGTCTGTGAGTATTTCTACTTGCTTTTGACTTCCTTGGACGTATCGTCTCTATTCCTTGAGGGCTTGAACAATTGCTAATAGTTCGTTGTCGTGCACGTCGTAGTTGCATTCTGCCGGCTCCATGGTTTTTGACCGATATGCTATCAGTTTCCATGTTCCGTCCTCTCCTTGTTGTGCGAGTCTCCCAGAACAGATGTATTTTGAAGCATCCGTTTTGATCATCAACTTTCTTCCTGGTTCGCAATATGTCAACACCGGTGTTGAACATAATTTTCTTCGCAATTTGTTGAACGCGTTTTGTTCTTTTTGTCCCCATTCCCAGGATATGCCCTTTTTCATCCGGTCGTATAAAGGTTTGGCCGTCCTGCTGAATTCTTCGATGAATCTCCAGTAGAAGTTGCAGAAGCCCATGAATTCTTGTATTCCTTTGATGTTTTGTCGTGGTTGCCATTTCCATATTGCTGCTGTTTTGACCGGGTCTACTTTGATTCCTTCGTTGTTGATGATGAATCCCAAATATTCCATTTCCCTGGTATGGAATTCACACTTCGTAGGTTTGATCTTCATCCCTTGATCTCTTATGGCTCGAAGGATTGCTGATACATCTTTTCGGTGTTGTTCCAGATCGTCGGAATATATTAGGACATCATCCAAATATACTATTCAGCATATATCGATATATGACTGTAGCGTTTTGTTGATCCATCTCTGGAAAGCTGCCGGAGCGTTGGTTAACCCAAAAGCTATTACCAAGTATTCGTACGTGCTGCATTTTGTTGTGAATGTCGTTTTCCATTCGTCTCCTTGTTTGATTCTGACATTGTGATAGGCATCCTTGATGTCCAGCTTGGTGTAATATTTGGCCGTGCCCAGTCGATCTAGGGCTACTCCTATTAGTGGTCGGGGATATCAATCCTTGTTGGTAACGTGGTTCAATGCTCGGTAGTCCACGCACAGTCGTAATTTGCCATCTTTCTTTTTGACAAACATGATGAGTGATCCTCCGTCCGCGTATGTTTCTCGGATCCATCCTCTTTGTTCGTTTTGTCGCAGGTAGTTCCAGAGTTCTCTCAATTCGTCTTGACAGAGTGCATAGATTTTCTTCACCAGAAGTCCTTTGCCTTCTTCGAGTTCAATCCCGAGGTCCATCCCTGGTCGGTGAAGTGGTAACTGTGTTTTTCGCCTTCTTCGAATACCTTGAGGTATTGGTGGTATTCCATTGGTACTATCTCTTCCAGCTTTCTTTTGTTTTGGAATTTGCCACTTTTGACCGCTAATTCTGTACTGAGGTTGACTTTTTCCAGCTTGCGGAATGCTTCCTTTCTGTTATATTTGAGGATTCCGGTAATCGTGTCTGATTGTCGATAATATTTTCTGAATGCTTTGGCGCTGATTTGACATATCAAAGCTGGTGTTGGATCCGTACTTCCAAATCCTTGAGTTCCTCATTGGGTCTTCTCCAATTCGCGTGCTTCGTAGCATTCACTTTCGACAATCTTTTCCGTTATGATCTGAGCGATCTTGTCTCCTGTCTTGACTTCGTATTCTGTATTTCCGAGATTCACCATTACTACCCTAACCTCTCCCATGTAGTCCCTATCGATCACTCTCGCATTGATGGTCAATTGATGTCTGACCACCAATCCTCTTCTTGGAGCGATTCGTCCATAGGTTCCTTTGGGTAAGGCGAGGGCAATCCCAGTGTCGACAACTTCTTGTCCTTTTGCTGGTATGGTCTTTCTTTCGTTTGCGTATAGGTCGTGTCCTGCTGATTCTTTCGTTCCTTTGGTAGAGACCTTTGCCTGTTGGTCCATTCGTTGGACTTGTATTCTTTTTGACAATTTCTTGTTCTTTTGGATATGAAGCTCGCCGAACTCGACTTCCAAGTTCTTTTCTTGTGCTTTGTCTTCTGTTATCGCAAATACCATTGGCGATTCCTTTAAACACCATGTCGTACACCGTTCGCTTTCGAAGGTGATCTTTCCTTGTCCCCAGTCGATTTGGAGATCATGGTTCCTTAACCACGGCATGCTGTGGATAACCTCGTGATTCGGGAGATTCGCTACCCGGAAGGTGGCCAATTCCCTATGAGATCCAATGCTGATAGGTACTTTCACAATGTGTGTAACAGGCCCCATAATGCTAGGCTGTCCCTCCGCTAAATGAATTTCTTGTATCTTCTTCGCCTTTGTTGTTCTGATGTTATATTTATGGCAGAAATTTCGATTGATGAAGTCCTCGGTTGCCCCAGAGTCGATCATTGCATTGATTGCAACTTCGTTGTTTCTTCCATCTAGTTGTAATTTGATCATGATGTGGTGGTTTTCGTTGTTGTTGTTTTCGTTATGGTCCAAGGTTTCTGTACTTTCCAGTACCACGTAAAGGTTTCTTATCTTGATGGGTTTTCATTCGTTGTTGTCCCGCAGACCACCTCTTACTGGGGACATTCTTCTTTTCACAAAGATTTGTATTCTTCGGATTCGATCTTGATTTCTCTGATTTTCGGCTTAGGTTGCCACGGTACTCTTGTTCCATTCCTGGGTTGCCGAGGGTTCCTTTTTTTCTTGTTGGCCTGGCTTCGACATTCTGATGCCCGATGCCCTGGTTTTGAGCATTTGAGACATAGTCTGTTTTTCATTCTTCATTGGTCATCCTCTGTGGAGATGTTGAAGGCTGGTCTTCGCCTTGTTGCGTCTAGATCCATCGGATCTCCTTGATTATTGTTTGGTTTAAAGGTAGCGCCCCGATTCCTTGGTGTTGTCGTGCTTGCTGATTTTTCCCGAACTCCGTGTCGCATGTGTTGAATGGCCGTCATTTTGGTCTCGTTCTTTATGGCTCAGTTCGCGATGAATTGTGGGTCCTGGAAGTCTGACCCATCCATTCCCCAGGCATCTTGAAGTGTGCTTTTGAATCCTCTGATGAGATTGTACGACATCGTGACATCGTCCATTCCTGTCTGGCTTACCACCAGTCGAAATTCGTTCCAGTATTCCGTCGTGTCTCGATTTCCTTGGTTTATTTTCATAAGTTTTGTTCTAGCTGCTCCTTGTTCGTCAATTTCGCCAAATTGTAATCAGATTTCTTCTTTAAAGGTGTTCCAGCTATTCCATGTGACCTCTTGTCTCCCTTCCACGTACGGCGTAGCTCATTTCACGGCATCCTGTCGTAGTAGGCTCAAAGCGTAATTCGTGTTTTATTCGTCGTGTCCTTCATCCCATCCGGTTCCCTTGAAGTACACCGTCAGCTGTGCTAGCTATCCTCTGAATTGATCCCTCTTTCCCGTAAACACGCTCGGTTCCTTGAGTTTGGGTCTTCTCTTTCCTCCAGTTAGATTGGTGATGATTTGTTGTAGTTGTTCTGTCGTAAGATTTGGGATTGGCGGAGGTGTCGTATCGGGCGGCGGGATAGACAAAGAGGCCATTGTGTTTCTTCTGGTTGGACCTTTATTGGTTTCTTCCGACTCAGTTGATTGTCCTTCGCTTTCCGATGTTGGGCTTACTGCACTTGATTGTTGTATTGATTCTTCGAGAGCGTCTATCAATCCGTCTAGATTGAATTCTGCTTCGAGTATGTTGATTTCTCGGTCAATCGGTGTTTGAGCCATATTGTTGTCAGGCGTTGCGAAGTGACGCAACCAAATGTAACAATCCTATTGAAACGTATGTTTAATTAGTGTAACAGGTGACGACTTATCTCTTTTTGTAGATTGATATGTTCTTGATCATTAAAGACTTATCGTCCTATCTCCTCAGATAGTATGAGACTGTCTTATCTTCGTCTTAGACTTAACTTCTTAAGTCTTTGTATAGAACTATCCTTATAGTTCTATGTCGTGTGTCTGTGCCGTGACCTCTCACGACACTTCGTAACGTGATAAAGTATGAAGAGTAAAGAATATAAAGATGATCGTATTGCAACTTAAGTATAGAAAAGTACTTAGATGGTTGCCTGAAGATCCTATCTCTCAAGCCCGCGAGCTCATATTTATAGGCATCTTCATGTGACCGCTTATATAATAAACTTGACATATCTCTATGACTCATAATGAGTCATAGCGTGAAATCCTTAAGTGACTCATACCTATGAGTCACTACGCACCTTCCCGTTATCCAATCAAAACCAATAAAACAAGACATGTGCTCGAATGAGTTACATGCGTAAAACCAACATCTTACAATGTCAGTTATGTGCGAAACTCATAACATCATATGACTCACAATCGTGAGTCATGACATACATAAACCAATCATAACATAACGATGACTCGCAAGCGCGTAGTCATGTGAAATACTATGAGTCAAACGATCTCATAGTGTGAAAGAATAACGTACCTATGACTCATTACCCATGAGTCATGTGAAACCCGTTCTTGTTTAGTCACAATCTGTGACACAGCCTTTGCATTCATCATAATCCTGAGCGTTTAAAGTACAAACCAGATTCCGGACTTGAAACCCAAAGCCTAGCTCTGGGCTGTACAACGATATCGTGGTATCTGGAAAAGTGGTATCAGCCCTTTGCGATTCCCACTTCTCTTTTTATCGATCAACCACTCTATCCGAAAACCTTTAACCTTGCTCCTCTGGTGCGGCAACCACATAATCCGGGTGCTACCCCAGGCTGCGTATGGTCAGTGGACAAAATTAACGGTGGATCAACTGTCGATGGCAACGCACCCTGAGATTGTAAATCGTGTGTACGATTTGTTGCAGACCTTACATGTGTCTTCACCCGGGTGAGTCCATGCAAAATATGGCATTTTTGATTTACCTTGCTTAACCAGTATGCAGCACCCTTCCGGGCGGCAATCGCAAGACCTGAGCAAGCATCTCGTACATCGATCCGCCGTTCCCAAGTGAAACAGGCTGCGAGTACTACCAATGAGCTGTGTGAGTCAGTGTGACCCTCCTCTGGAAGGGATTACCGTGACCGCAGACTGTAATTGTGCATCATTATCACGATGTTCGGCTGGGACACCAAGTCCGAGATTGGAGTGTGACTGCCACCAGGTACGCCAGAGGTCAATGAACTTATCCTTGAACAGAGTCAGGAATGCAGGATGTCCAGTAGAGTATCTGCCGCAAACCGGCGGGTGGAATCGATAATCGTTCCGCCGGCAAGTGTAGTGTCCAACAAGTCCTGTGCCGCTTCTCAATCTCAACAGGACATAATGGTCAACTCTTGTCATTCCACATAGGTGTTTCAGACTTCTCGGAGGCCGTCTATGTATTCTACCTTATATGTATATCCTTGATTTTTATTTCTTTGCTTTTAGTGAAGGTGGAGTTGGTGGGGGAGTATTGTTGTGATGGCTTAAGTTTTTCCCTCTCGGTTGGTCCGACGTTAATTTTGTCCCCTGACCATATATTAAACTATTGTGGTGCTGACATAATCCATCCGCTAACCTAGAGTGGAGGAAAGAGCGTTGGGTGAGTACTTCCATTTTCATCGCGTATTCGGAATCAGGTAATATTAAAGATTTATGTCTTAATACTATGACCAAACATGGCTAGTAGTAATTTCTACTCCTTGCATTATTTATTCTCATACCAGGCCAAGCTTCTTTTTTATTACCTCTTAGTTCACACACAGGTCATCTCCGCACCAAAATTGGTTTCCCATTATGGAAGAGCCATCACGAACCCATAGAAAGTATACTGTAGTGTTCATGCTCCTTGAAAGATTGCGGTGAACAGCGCCAGTGGCTGGTGAAGCCCATGTATGAGAATGGACTAACACTTGAGAATTTATTGCACCACGCTTGAAAAGTGGCATCAAGGCTACCCTCAACGGTGAATGAACACTTTCCCTCATCCTACCGCCACAGTTGCCGTCACAATTTTCATAATGATCATTATTTTCACTTACCATCGGTTACATTATCCTCTTTGTATTAAAGACAAATAATTTTGGCACGCCTTCCGGTACTTTTATAGCAACCGTATTCCGAATACACGATGAGAGTAGAAGTATACTAACCACTTTACACGCCAAGTAGACAATCCATCTCTGTCTTCAAAAAATTTCGCAATTGTAGGTTTTTGCATATGCAGATATACGAGCCATCTCCTACGAATTTCTAGGAGAGAAGTCCAAGCTGGTTCCTATTCGTTTCCACCACAAAATCAAGAAGCGCTCTAACAAAATGGCCCATAGGGAATGAAAGAAGGCCAAAAAGCATCCAGAACTCCACCAAAAAAAAGATGAAAGGCAAACTCAATACTCCGTACTGTTTTCCATATAAGATCGTTTACATTCTGAGATTGGAGAGGGAAAACGATTGAAGAAACAGGAGCAATTGCCAAGAGAACTTGCAAAGCAGAGAAGGCAGGAGTTAGTGGGTAGGGCAGAGTGCAGGGAGGATGCTATACAGGAGCAAAGAGAAGGTGATGAGAGCCCCAGTAAGTTATATAGCGATTCAATGGATGAAAATGACGCTGATTCTAGAGTATGTTCCGCCATGTGCGACAAGTACTTATTTCTCTTTTTAACAAATTGCCAAATAATCATAGACCGGGGGTTCCGCAATGCCAGCCTTCCTGGCCTTACGGCGAGCAAGGGCCCCAGAATGTGAAGCCGAACATAGTGGCTTCGGTGGCGAGTCCAGTAGCGATTCGGATTCAGAAACCGGCATTCCGGATCTGGAGTCCAAGAGCACTGGCGGATGCACCTCATGAAAATCACTTGATGGGGTATTCAAGCAAGTGGTCGATGCTGCCGACATAACTCTCTATGTCCCAGACTCTCGAGGTCCCGAAGGCACCCGTTCCCGCAATATGGGGGGATAGATAATGAGGGCTGATGGCAGCGAGAAACGACTAATCCTTATCCTGAACAAGATCGATCTCGTACCAGGAACGCCTGAAAGGATGGTTGGGTTATCTCCGCAGATACTCCCCGACGCTGCCACTAAGGGAGAGCAGGTCTGCTACCAACGCCCAGACATTTGATCATAAATCCTTAATGGTACAGAGAATCTCAGCTACTCATCTAGACGCTCTAAAAGCATTTACGCATGCCAAACAGCTCAACCGGTTGGTATCAGTGGGTGTAATTGAATACCCGAATGTTGGGAAATTATCAGTTATCAACACCCTTACCGGCCGTCTGGGTGGCTTACGGACCGCCTGTCCAACAGGTGCTGAAGCTGCGGTCACCACCAGCATACGAGAAGTCAAGCTGGACGGAAAGCTCAAAATGGTGGCTCAAAGGACAACCAGGCACACCTTATCCTCCAAAGTGCCCTCTGGCCAAAGTAAATCCTCGACCCGATACCTGTAGTTCCCCTTCACATCCGCCGGCTATCTACATCTCACACTCTCTTTGACAAACTCCTCCGCTTTTTACAACCTTCCTCCCATCGCCGACACTACCGCCACTGATCTCACAATGGACTTCCTAATGCAGGTCGCACGAAAGTGTGGGCGACTAGGTAAAGGAGGCATCCCCAAAATCGAAGCAGCGGCAAAGGTCGTCATAATGGATGGGAGGGATGGAATGAGTCAAAGTTGGGTCGATCCCCCCAACCGTGGTCCCTGCGGCTACCGAGGTGTTAAGCCGGATACCGCTGTCATAATGACGATCGGGAAGAGATTGTTAGTGTCAGCTGAAGAGTTTAAATTAGATGGGCTGTTGGGTGAGGACTAGAATACGGGAGGACAGGCCAAGGAGATGGAGATGCAGGATTGATGATCTTGTGGCATCTTTTGTTTTTCTTTATATAAAAGCCTATATGGGGCTTGCTTGGGTTTTTTTGGTAGTGGTCCGCCATAGTGCTCTGGATTTTCAATATATGAATGGATAGTTCCGGCCGCCCTTGCTTGTAATATCTTTCGCACACAAAACCCTAGTCTCGGTAGCCACCACAGACACGTGGGGAAATTTATATTGACTATTTTACTCGAGTACCATAGTGCTAGCGGAGCAAAAGCCCCTATGGGCACCCACTAGAGATGCCCATGGAAAACCGGGAGGTGTGCTGTGTCTCGCACCACCCCCATCCGCGACGAAAATAGCTTATCACACTCAAAATCTTATAAGCAAAATAAAAAGTATAACCTCACCTTCATATCTTCTCCCACCCTACTCCTTCTTTCTTTGCTCTGCCCCTTCTACGAATTATGAAAATTTGCGACCCAACACTCTTGAGGAACCTGCGCTACCGCCTTGTCGCCGAGATGAACAGCTCAAGCGGGTGAATATCCGCCTCCTCAAACACCTCACTGGTGGCGTGGATGATCCCGTTGCGATATCAGCAAGCAGGGGTTTCTCGCACACCGCTCATGGAAGCACTAACGACCTTAGGGAGGGCAGAGGTATTGGAGGCAGAGTTTTTGGGCCAGCCTAGCTGGGTTGGGCTGGATTAGAGGATTAGAATTCGATTAGGTATTGATGGGAGGAAGCAGGGAAGGGTCCCAGTTCTTTTTTTTCCTACTCTTTTTTTCTTTCTCTTCCCAGGTTTGCTTCGTTCTGGTTTCCTCTTTGGATGCCGGGGGATCGTATTTTTACCTGTTTACCCATGCAATCAATCACCAATTACTGGCCAGACATGAGAAAGGGAGTGGTAATAAGGTCAAATATCCAGTAAAGAAGCAGAAACAGGGCGCCGCTAGCAGAAAGGAAGAAAGGTGGAAGGAAAAGGGGGAATGGGGCAGCTTGGAGAGAAATTCAGGAACGGAAGAAGCTAAGGAAACGGCCGGGAGGTCTGACAAGAAGTTGACAAGAATTGGATGGGACGGGGACGCCGTGGGATTCGGTCGGTGGTACTTATAATTAATGTAATAATTATCACAGCTTGAATAACCGTTACCTCATTAATCTCATCATAACTGATCACTTGTCCAAAAAAACTCAGAGTTCTCTTCCTCACGTCCCAACTAATCCTCGGAGCCGATCACCCGCCCTGCATTACTGAGTCCAACCAACAAACGTTAGTTCTTTCCCCTGCACGCGACAGTTACCGGTACTCGAGTACCTCCACAGGCGCCATGACCGCACACGTGACCCACACGTCGGCCCTATGACAAAAGTGCAGCTAAACGACCGAACCATAGCCCCGCTCAAGAGAACTGGAGCTTATATATATATCCGCCATGTCCGCACCTTGACGGAAAGGAGAAACCTTCGGTAGCTGTCAGGGGTGGAATTCGTTGACCGTGGGGCACTTTGCTCGGGGCGCGCTATGCATGTCATTATCGCTGGAGCATTTTGGTTCGCTGGCTCGTCCGCCGCGGGCGGGGGGGGGTTAAGTTTCGCTGTAAAAAAAGAAGTATGGTAGCGTTATTACTCATACCGGTATGTACACTCGCGTGATGATTTGGGAGATAAGGCGGGGTGTGGGGGGTATATTAAGGAGGCGTATCTGCTCTATTGTAAAGTTTTCTTGTAAAAACATACCGGTGCACTACTTTTTTCTTTATTTTTTTATTTTTTTCCTATTTATGCACTTGCCGGATAATTGGATTATATTATGAGGGGGGTCACTCTGGGTTGTATCGGGGCGCGCAAACAGAAAATATGGGGGAAAGCGAAACCCTACTACCGCTCCGTTCTTGCCGTAGTAAACTTGTGGCCGGGACTACGAGGATCACCGGACCCACTAAAACCGGGACTACGATGGTGGCTAAGGAAAAGGGTGCTATCAGGGCTACCGTCAAGGAAACAGCGGCCGAGATCCAGAGGTCAGTAAAGGCTAACTCGAATCGTGTTAGTAGGGTTGTTCGCAAGGCTGCTCCTACCCCCCAAAGAATCAACTTGAGAGGAAGAGGAGGAGGAAGAGGAGGAAGATAACGAACAGGAAGGGGATCTTGAAGAGGGCTAAGAGGAAGTCCGAGAAATTGAGTAGACTAAAGCGACCGAAAAGGGTCGTGAGCAGAGTGATATGGAGGGGTTAGAATGGATAGGTGTGGCGTCTTCTCCCGGCCATGCAGTTTTATCCGACTTCGCCGGCCAGAGGATCCGTAATCGCGGTGGGAAGCCCCGTGTTACCAACACCTATAAGGTTGGAAAGATGATTCGTGCCAAATACTACAAGGGGAAATTGGGCCCCAGAAGGGGGGCTATCCAGGATGCAATCACTCCACTATTAGCGTCTCGGAACTCCTCTAAATCTACTGCTATTACTTTAGCTACGGGCACCAGGGCATATAGGGAAATCACACCAAAACCGCTTCCAATGCAGACGCATGATAATTGCTAGATTAGTGGTCTCTTTTTTTTGTTTTTTGAGAGAGGAGGGGTTTTATTTCCATTTACATTTCTTTAACGGCCGCGAGCCGTGTATGAATTAAGTCACGTTATCTATACAGAAAAAACATCAAAAAACTCTCACCCGGATTGAAGCCATTGCCATTAATCCGCCTGTGAGATCTCCAGGAGCAACAAAGAGAGCGAAAAAGGGGTGAGCAGAGATTAATATCGTCTAACAAGGAAAGGAACGAATAGGTCTGATAGCGAGCCCATAGGAAAAAAGGAAAAACTAGAGCAAAGTCAGCCATTGTTAGTCATTTACTTTCTCATTACACAATATGTAATAGGCTGGACAAGTACCCCTCTTGAAAGCGAGCCCATCGGAAAAAAGGAAAAACTAGAGCAAAGTCAGCCATTGTTAGCGTACTAGTATGCGGTAGAATATTATTATACCTATCAGTTCTCTTCTAGAACACCTTGATGGATGAGATGACGCCGGGTTGCTTTGTCAATCGACTTGCGTAAAGCATCAAATCGCAGGGATAGTTTCTTTGCTTCATCCCATCCCTCATTTGCAAGGTTCTCGAACTCGTCTCCAAGTATATCCCCCAATGATAGATTTATTTTCCGGGCTCCATGCCACCTCGGAGGTGGGTATAGGTACTAAATTTTACATATTAGTAAAGGTAAATAGGACCTGCAGGGTGATGAAAGTCACCCTTTTCCGGCCTTCCTTAGAGGCAACCCCATCTTTCAGGCCCCACACCTCAACATATCCGTCTTGGATACTTGTCTGCTCCGCTTTCAGCGGCTCGAGTTTGATCAAGATAGCCTTTTTGATTTTTCCTTCGCTCCCCTCGAGAAGCAGCTTCACATCTCGCCTCAAATGCTCCTCTGTTTCAGCATAGCCGAATTCGAATGCAATCGTAGGCCACGAGCGTTCTCCGGGAAATAGCGCCATATCGGGGACTTTGGTTCTGTGCAAGTGTAAGACTCATATTCAGATTAGCACTCTTCAGTCTAGAGGATACGGCAAAAACCGGCAAGAACCGTCACAGCGCTAGTACGTTCAAATAAGATTTTCACCCAAGTTTTGTCTCGAAATCGCAATAAGACGCCATAGGCTAACCCTTTGTAGCCAGAACTACGCCTTTCAGGGCTCTTATTTTGACGCAATCGTAAGTTTCACCTCAGTCGTTCTTTATTTCGACTACTAGCGCGGTGACGGTTCTTGCCAGTTTTTGCGGTATGACTTACACATTTTCATATTCCCCGGTGAATCCTCTAAGCCGCCCTTCAGCGATAGGATCTACGTCCCCCCTGTTAAATGCTCCTTTTTCAACACCCTCGGCGATCAGCTCATTTGCCCAGCTCGCGACCGCCCCATGCATTTGGGTAGTCATCTTAACCGTCAACCGACCGACCGCTGGCCAGTAGGTGTACCTGGAAGAGTCTGTTAATATCTAATTGTCAATAATTGTTTGGATTCTTACGCTCTAGTCCCAATCGACGGCTCTAAACTTGGGAATTCTTTGGCGGGAATATCTACAACAAGATATTCATCCCGCAGCAGCAAGCCTGACAGCTCATTGGGTGTCATGACACTCGGGAAATTATGAGAATGTGTGGTAATAGAGTAGAGAGGGCGGAAGATAGAGAGTGAAGGAACAAACAAAGTGTCTGGTGTTGTCGTATGCGCGGTGCGGTGCTTCGTTTGAAGATTAGTCTAAATTCATGCCAAGCACGGATGTTTGGTAATACAGAAAAAGTGCCTTGGCAGATGTTGCGTAGCAGAGCCCCCACTAGAGCTCAAGTTACGACGCCAAGATATCCAAGACCGCCGAGTCGAAAATGCAGGGGAATGGCTCTTAAAAACGGGAGATTTAGAATCTGGTACGCCAGTAGTGGAGGAAGTGAATCCGATAACACAGATCTGTTTTGCCGTGGTGACCCGAGAGTCGGCAAGACATATATTAGGTAACAAGGACGAACCTCGAGGAATGAAAAGAAAAAAAAAGAAGAAAAAATCAACACTGGTGACTTCTAAGCCGGATTCTAGCCAACATGCCTCACCATAACTGGCGGGGCACCGTATAATCCAGCTAAACTCAGATTGATGCCAGCGAGGATTTTCTTTAAACCTACCCAATCGCCTCTCGCTACATATTTAAACTATGGCGAATTAGGGCTCTTCGTAGCCTCTAATTAGCCCAAATATACCGGGACATTAATTTCACTTTAGCTCGCCCCAAGTTTAGCTCCAATCCTCCCTTTGCCAGATTATACGGCACCATAGAGACTACAAGCAGTAGGAGAGTGGTTCTCAGTACCTCTGTTCCAGTCGGCTGGCGGGCAGGCATTCCTGCCCCAGGGAATCCGGAAGCAGGATCGAGACTCCCCCGCGAAGAGGCGCATCCCATTGCGGGAATAGACTGCAAGGAGCCCTGTCGCTCATTGCATCCGGTTTGGAGCCGGGTCACGTTGGTTAGGTGGCGGTGGCGGTGGCACTGGGTTATGGAAGAACGATAATCCGGAGGAGTGTGGCTGAACCAAAAAAGAATTTATCCCAAGACCGAGAAGGAGAGCCAGAAGAAAGGAATAAACAAGATTAACCGAATCTAGATTGTTACGTCACCCACCTTTTTGCCTATTGCCAAGGGAGAAAGCAGAAAGGGAAGGGGGAAAACACCGGCCATCAGGCTTAATGCATGCTTACGCTAGAGCGCCGAACCGGTACCAAGCTTGAGGAAAGCTTACCACAGTATATGACAGTGTATTATGCCGTGGGTTGAGTCAAGGGTCTCGGTGTGAACGCGGCTTCTAGAATGGCGGCTGATTAACTTAACCCTTTCAGCCAGCTGCGTGACGGATGGATAGTTCCTTTTCGGCCATATTTTCGGTGGTGGCGGAGGAGAGAAAAATCAGATCAACAACTTTGTGCATTGCCACGGATACATGGCTGAATTGGACCCAACCTTGGGACCTGGAGCCATGGCAAGCCCCCCCCCCAAGACTTTGGGTGTCACGTGGCTGTTGCACATTGGTCGGCCTCAAGATCTATCTCACAACTTGGGTTAGCCAATTAATTTTGATGGAAGGCCGCCGGGCGGACTCTTACATAAAAGACCCGTGCGGGAAGTCGGAGGTGGTCCGTAGATCGACCGATAGAAAGCAGAAGGATTGGAAGAAGAAAAAACATCAACTGATCATGCGAGAACCTCGCGCATACGATATCGCTGTCTGGTGCTATCACAGTGACTACTTGAGTACCGGTACCGCAACTTATCCGGGTCTCGTCCTGGGGGGTGGTTGTCCGGCCTTCTTTCTCTCTTTCTCTCTATTTTTTCTCTCAATAACCCACGGGTGATAGTCTAAGCCCGCAGATAGTAATGCTTAGCCTCATTTCTTCTCAGCTTAGTATCCATCAGCGAGAAGTGATAACAGAACGCTTTTGGTACAGCGGAAGAGATGTGGGCCCTTTGCACTGATGCCGCCGACCACGGGACTCCGCTCACCAGGACACTCGCGGACGAGGTATGATATCCTAAGGTGACACTGCCCTAGGGAGAACCTAGCACCCATAGAGTGTTTTAAGAGCGTGGTCGCGATCACGACTGTGGCTTGATACCTTAACCTCTAGGCTGCCTAAGGCAATGTTACTACGATACTACTAGCTCAATATGCTATCTTGACTACCGGTATCTATCCGACGCCTGGCAACTAGATTGAAGGCGCACTCGGAACTGATATTGGGCGCTAGTGAGGATAACGAACTAACAGGAGATGTGCGCCATTTGAATTATGGGCAGTGCGGTACTACTATCTACAAGTGCATGCATCGGTAGGGTGGAGGCATAGGGACTTAATAAGGACCCGTGTTGTGTGTGTGGTACAAACAGCGGGGGAGGTACCGGGAGAAAATGGGCAATGTCGACATCAAGAAAGTGTATCCCTTTACTCGAGTAGTCAGCCTTATCGCCACCTCGCCGCTAACTTCCCGGGACAACGAACCCCGTTGGTGGAGTAACATGTCTTGCGTATTGGAGTGTTTTCTCTCTACCAGAATGTCGTTACCTTTGGGTGATCTACAGTACGAGATGCTGGCCTTTGTATTTTGTATCTTGTCACAGTGACCCGCCGTACAAGCACAATACTGGTAACTTCTCGTACTCGAGTACCCTTAGAGGCACCCACGCCAAACCAATCAGCATTGGAGTTCGGCCAATAAATCTGAGCTTAGCTAGACTAGGTTAGAGGATGCCAGCATTTATTCAGATTTGTGAGGATTTGACGGGGGTGGCTGGCGGTCGGTGGACCTGACTCGACCGAGCTGACAGAAAAGGGAAGAAGAAAAGGAAGGGAAGGGAAGGGAAAGGATCTAGAAGGTGCCGCAATATTAGAAAGATGGGAGGAGAAGACCCCTCAGTGGACTGAATGGATGAAGCCCGGGAATATCATCGGCAGGGGAATTACCCATTCTGTTTCACAATCTGGTTGGCTGGTCGGGGTTTATGGGTTTCATGATGTTTTGTTGTTAGGCCGGAGGAAGTCGTGGCAGGCAGTTGGATACTTACAGTTACTGGGCCCTGATGCGAGGTGAGCTGTTCTACGAGTACTCCGAATGAGAGGAGTGAACCTGCCATATGTTTGTTCTTTCCGAAGCAATGAATTTATTTTATTTTTATTTTTTCCCCCGCCGGTTGAAGATTGATAATGTAGATAGCACAATACACAGCCCTGGTACAAAGTTCTGGAGTAGGCGAGAGAGATTGGCCCTGATGATATAATTGAGGAAGTCAGGCCATTAGGGAGGGGAATCAAAAAATTTGGGGAAATATATAGAATCACTATAATCACCCAGTACTCAGTCATCCACTATGTGTTAGCGCTCAGATTAGGTATGCTCCATACCAAATCAAATATACTCACCCAACGCTCTTTCGTCCACTTTAGGTTAACGGATGGATTATGTTAGCACTACAATCGAGAGTAACTCCCGAATATACGGTATATCCCGCTAGTGGGGATATAGGTCCTTGTGAACGAAGCTAAAGGTGGAAACAAGGTAGCCCCGATGCAAATATCACTCCCATGGTCTGAAAGGCTCTAATACCCTATTTAGGCTTTATAGGGTAGAAAGGCCGCTAGGCGGAAGCACACCTTTATAACTTACCGACGCCTCCCGCCATGCCGTGGGAGCAATAGGGACATGAGCACGATCATGAGTGTTCTTTAATATGTAAGGCCTACCTCTGCAATCTGCCGCCTATGATCCCCCCCTTTCCTGAGCCGGTGAACTGCCGTTATCTGGCCATACGGGAGCTACACCTTAGGTAGATTCCACAGGCCCCATCCGGTGCAGGAGGTTGTTAGTGTATATTTATCGGGTAAACCAAGGACCCAGCCCACACCGTCGGCCCCTTGTGGGTAGCTAAGCACCGCATCGTAGCCGAGAAGGTACAACGGTCCGGCCTCTTAGGGTTCATCTGACCGAGCATTGCCTGCCTGTAGTGTTGGTGAATGTGGCCTCTCAGGATCTGGTTGCGGTGGGTGACCATACCGGATCCGGTTTGTATATGGATACCGAGATGGGGTGTCACTAGTACGTCATATTGGATGTGTTCTCTATGGTATAGGACAGGGTGTCCGGTGTGACAGCTATGTCCATGTAGTATATTAGAGCTTCTCTCCTGCAGATGCTGGTGGATGGCGGGATTTGACTTTACATCAATCAGGCCATTTTACAACATGCAGATATCTGCGGGCCCGAGTGACAGGGCATGAATGCCACCCAAGGCAACACTCCCTTGCTAGTATGACCTTGGTGAAAATGGAAACGTGCCCCCCCATTCTACACCAAAGCGGGCCTTTTCACCTCGCAAGATCATGTTGCCTTGCAAAAGATATTAAATTCCCGAGTCTTTGGACGCATCTACAGTAGGTATTATCATTTATACGTGACAGGCTCTGCCGGTTAGTGCACATAGTGCAATACGAGAGATAGTGATGGTGGCCAAAGGGTACCTCGAACCTTGAATAAGGTATATTGCAACCACAATGTATATGGTCTGCCCGACCCTTTCTCTTCCTCCTGTTGTCCACCTCTATCTGATCCTGACGTGCTTTTGACAGGAACACAGAGCACCTGGTCCCATCATTTGCAGCCCTACGGTATAGGTGAGACCTCGCTACCATACATTACTAGGCCCAGTAAGGGGATCAATATCCAAAGCCCATATGGCCTCTGGAGATACAAACCTGGTTCTCGTGTAAGATTCATACTATAGATACTGATGCTCCGAGTGATTAACGGTGAAGGCTGTAGGCAGTCCAGATATCTGCAGGCCATCTGAGGGTCTACTCTGGTACAGCTCATGCAATCTATATCCACACCGAGGTACCCGGATGGCCGGGCGGTGCTGCCGGGGTACCCAGCAGCTTTGGGTTGCACCTCCCGGCTCCGGCGGCTACGGTAGCTTCCAACGGGCTCATCCAGGCCTTTTAGGTTCATGGTGATCAGACAGGCCGGCTGCCAACCCATAGTAACCCCTTAGGGCTACCGGGTAGAGGCTAGAACGACGGTGGGTAACGCGCGATGATATTCGTAATATGATTGGTATATTTAGATTTGAAATATAATTTATCGATACATGATGAGGGCACTTTCTACCCCATTTAACCTGGCTACCCCCACGTAGAGGGCTACATCATGGTCAAATCCCACCGTCATTATCGGTGACTGGCCGTCAGACCTCTAGGACAGGACTAAACACATCTTCACAGTCCAGCCCCCTCTAAGGCTATTGCCCCTCGCCCGTTACTGGACCCCGGGCAGTCGGGAATTTGTATATACAGCTGGTGCGGCCTATCCCCCTGGCCCGATGACAGCCCTTCCGGCAGCGTCCACCATGCAGGAATGGAAGGCCACTCGGCCAACCAGGGCTGCCCCCACCGGAGTGCAAGGAAGGTCTGACGGGAGGCCCCCCGGTTGGGTTGATGAAACTAATGGAAAGCACGAAGGATGAAGGGAACGAAAGGGCTATCACAAAGGGCACTCCCCGAAGCTCAACGCAATCTAAAGAAACACATACAGCTAACTAAACCTGATCCTTAATGATCACAAACAATCTAACCTCATCCTGATATCGCGACCTATGATCCTTTGTGATCCTAGAGCCTCTGCCCGGCTGACGGTGTGCCATCTCCCGTATATCTAGTGACAAAGGGTATGAAAGAAACAATAAACCAAATACCCGATACCTCATACTCTATGGCTAAACACATCAACAAACCCTTAAAGGAAATATCCTATGCCTAGCGGCATAGGATGTGAAAACAACAACCCATGGGAAAATACCTAACCACCGGAAAACCACGATGCTGTCTGCCCTAAACCGTATCCCCTCTAGCCGCGGATCCGCATACATGCATATCCGCACAGCCCTTCCACAATCCAACATGGGTGCGGGGCGTAGGGGGCAGGCCAGGTGCCTAAGGGGGGTAGAGGATCCGGTTCCCAGCACCGGGCCAAATGTGTGAGGGCAGGCGGGAGCGCGCGGTATAACCACTATGAAAGATGTATATGCATCTAAAGGTGAGGCCCTGCCTCACCGGCCCTCCCCGCTCTATGGGGGCCCTCCTAACCGGGTCCACCCATTTGCAGTAGTAGCCCCTGCGCCATCCCTACTCCCATGGTCTAAGGTGCCCTATACCTTAGGGGGTAGAGGATCCGGTTCCCAGGACGGGGCCAAATGTGTGAGGACAGGCGGGAGCGCGCGGTATAACCACTATGAAAGATGTATATGCATCTAAAGGTGAAGCCCTGCCTCACCGGCCCTCCCCGCTCTATGGGGGCCCTCCTAACCGGGTCCACCCATTTGCAGTAGCCCCTGCGCCATCCCTACTCCCATGGTCTAAAGTGCCCTATACCTTACTTAGCTTCTGCAGGGTGGAGGGGCTCTTAGCGGAACACACCATGCTAGCCTGCTGCCTCACGCTGTTCCCCCAGATTATCGGAGGCTGGAATAGGATTGCGAGTGCTCTTATGTAGGGGGGGATCACCTTGGCTATCCGCTACCGATGATCCCTCCCCTCCCACGGGTGGTGGGTCGCTGTTGCCCTGTCGCGCCAGAGCTGCGTCTTAGTCAGCGGAAAAGGGTTAATTAGTTAATTGATATGCGAAGGGACACACCGCTTGTCTTCCGACATTTACTTCGCCCTAATGATTTCCAGGCTCGTGCCATTCTCCAGCTAGCATATCTTGGATAGGCAAACCGGGGATAGCTTGTAGAAATCCATGCATGGAGCTCCGCCTCGGCAGGCAGCTTGACCTCGCTTGGGATACGACTGTATGTGCGATCCTGCCTACCCAAGTTATACTTTTCGTAGAGATCCCTAGCCTTTGCCTGTGCACGATCTCCACGGGGGGGAATTGATTAGCCATTTATAGGTGACATCCAAAAAGCGTTTCCTCATCATGTTCTCTTACCTTTATCATATGACCGGCTGCTTTGCCAATCCCCATGGCCTTATCGACCCTCTGAGGTCGTTCCGAATGCGCAGCCAGTATCCCCCTGACATCCTCGTCTGTTATCCCCGCCATGGGCTATAGGTCTCCTGAAATCCAATGTTGACTTTAGGTGGATTATAGAATAGGCACCGATATGTCGGGCTGAAGGATGTGGATCCATCATACCGTAAAAACTCGTGAAATCCACTATCTCCGTGCTGTCACGAATATCCCTGTAAATCGCGACATCAGCCCAAGATAGGTTTAGCTCGCCAAAGTAACAAGA
>Ga0307513_10003652_pt1 | contig 20822 bp, 17 predicted proteins | sample 15_EM_MG_FD_202174 | JGI IMG/M metagenome (GOLD analysis project Ga0307513, IMG submission 202174) | Populus trichocarpa ectomycorrhiza microbial communities from riparian zone in the Pacific Northwest, United States - 15_EM | ecosystem: Host-associated > Plants > Roots > Unclassified | place...
TCGATGGGTCGACGCTGGTTTGCAGGATGAACCTGTCGCGATGGCGCTCAGACACCTCCGGATGGCGCAAGGCGTCGCTCAAGGGGATCAGCGCCGAGCCGATATTGTACTGATCCATCTCGGAAATGATGGCGTCCACATAGCGTGACGGATCCGCGCCCAGGCTCGGAACGCCTTTGAACATGTATTGAGCCGGCATCTGGAACTCGGTCAGGCTCTCGCCATCACGCTGCATGGCCTTGAAGCCCGCGTAACCTGCGGCGTTGTGCTCGTCGGTGGGGATGTTGACCATCAGGTCCACCGCCCGGATGTCCTTCGGCATTGGCATAGGGCTGATCCGCTCCGCTCTCGTCGCCATGCGCTGAGGAATTCCAGCGCCCAGAAGATGCTAGATACTTGCTTATCGATAAGCAAGTGATAGGGTCGCTCTGTCGGCGCACTCGCTCCGCAATGATCTGGCCTCAGTCTGCGCCGGACCGATTGCGCGCCTCGGAGAATGCTTCGGGGCGGCCCGGCGCGATCGAAGCGCGACGCCAACCCAGGGATCGAAAATGCGAAAAAAGAGCGCCGGTTTGCCCATCCCGTTCGGATGGTTCGCGGTCGAATATTCGGACGCCCTGCAGCCGGGCGAGGTCCGCCCCTATGAATATTTCGACGACGAGTTCGTCGTCTGGCGCGGTGAAGACAATGCGGTGCGCGCCCTTCCGGCCCACTGCCGCCATCTGGGCGCCCACCTCGGCCACGGTGGCGTCGTCGTCGGCAACGACCTGCGCTGCCCGTTCCACAACTGGAGCTACGACGGCACGGGGGCGGTCACGGACATTCCCTATTCTCCGGGCGTCCCGCCGGGCCTGCGAACGCCGTGCCCGACTCCGCGGCCGGTCGCTGAAAGCAACGGCGTCATCTATATATGGCACCATCCCAACGGCGAGGCGCCGCTCTGGGAGGTCGCCTCCATTCCCGAAATCCAGTCCGGCGACTGGATGGAGATTGAACGCCGCGACTGGGTGATCCCGATCCACGTTCAGGAAATCACCGAGAACGGAATCGATTACGCCCACTTCCCCGTCATTCACGGCACGAAGTCGCCCCCGGAACCGGAGTGGACGATCGAAGGCTATCGCCGCGAGAGCTTCGTCACCACCAAGATGGAGACGCCGCGGGGCCTGGTGGACGGGTCGATCCATGTGCGAAACACTGGCCCGGGTCAGTCGTTTGTCCGCTTCAGCGGCATCTCCGACATGCTCCTGGCGAACCTGCCGACGCCGATCGACGAGAATCGAAGCCACCTTCGTCAGGTCTTCTTCATTCCGCGCAACGCCAGCGAAGGCGCTCAGCGCGCCTCGCGGGCCGTGGCGCGCAATGTGATCTTCCAACTCGAACAGGACATCCCGATCTGGACGCACAAGCGCTACGTGGCGAACCCGCCCCTCGTGCGCGGCGACGGGCCGATCCGCGTCTACCGCCGCAACTACGCCCAGTATTACGTCGGCGCCAGCGCCGCAGAGTCCGACGCTGACGCAGGCGTGCTCGAGTGAAGCCGCGGCACGTTAGCGACTAACATCCCGGCGGCGCTGGCCGGCGATCTGCACCATCCGTCCGACGCTGGGCGGCAACTGCAGGGCGCTTCCGTACGCACCGGTGGCGGGGCGCCGCAAAGACCCTTTTTGAGATATCGCATTAGCCTCTTACGCCAGGCTGGCGCTTCGCCGCTGGCGGCGGCGGATACACCGCCACGCCGCCGTCACTTCGATCCCCGGCGGAACCAGCGAGGTGCGAGCACGTGCTCACATCCGCGCGCCAAGTCGAAGCTCGCCCGCGGCGCCCGTCGAGGCGGGCCGTGAACGCCCGCCTCCGAAGCTCGGCCGCTACAGTTCGCGATGCTCAGTCGGCGGCGGCGCGGGCGGCAACTGGCAAAGGCCGTTCGCCCGCGAAGCGACAAGGATGGTCGCCGACGCTGTGATGTTGTCGCGCCCGCGCTGATTGACGCCGCGAACCTCGACCTCGATCAGGGGACCCAAGACCGGATCGACCCGGGCGTCGGTGACGGTTCCCTCCAACCAGGTGACGTCGCCCATATAGTTGAACTTTCGGAACTCGTAGCGCATCCGATAGACCCAGGCGTCATCACCCGCAAAGTTCGTCAGGTAGTGACACACCATGGTCTGCCGAAGGGCGCCAATATCATAGATGTCACTGAGGCCGACTTCCTCGACCAGGCTGCGATCCCAGTGAACGCGTTGCACCGTGTCCCAGGCGTTATATTCGTTCTTGCTGTAGAAGCCGCGCAGCAGCTTGCGGTTCTGGTAAGCGAGGCGGTAGGACCAGATGCCGTAGATCATCCACCCCGCGCCCATGTGGAAGTTGATCAGATCGGTGACGGTGAGCGGCCCCTTGACCATTCTGGGCAGACGCTGGCCGACGACGACGTCTTCGATATAAAGGGTGTCGGCGCCGCGGACGTACTCGGCATCGTAGGCGGCCTCGATCTCCTCAAGCTGGGCGTCGGTGTATCTGGCGGGTTCGTCGCGCGGCGACGCCTCGGCCTGCTCCGCCGACCGTTTGCGTCGCTCGGCGTGCACGAACCACTCGACGCCATCGCTGAAGACGCGGTCTTCGTCGTCCCACAGGCAGAGCCCGTTCGTGACGACCGCGGAGCGACCGGCGAACTGGGACGACTTGAGGTCGACCTTGTCGACCCATTTCGATCGGTAGAGCTTCACGCCCTCGACGATCGGGCGGTAGTAGAAGTTTTCCCCGCCGGAATAGAAGAGCTGCACGCCGCGCAGCGCCTTGTTGGTTTCCTTAAGCTCATCGGGAACCGTCCGGGTGCGCAGGATGCCCATCGACTTCTCGAAGCCGGGCGGCGCGACGACCTGACCCCACCGGGTTTTACGCGCGTAGTCCCCTTCGATGTAGAGGGGGTTGTCGTCGCCCATGCACAGCGCCCAGCGCCGAATGGCGTCGGCGGTGGCGATCTCGTTCCAGGCGCCCCCATGGATCCCGGCGCGGAGCGTCGGGTTCGGGTAACCGATCCGGCGACGCATCAGGTCGACAGATTCGTCAGTGATCTGTCCGCGGATTAAGCCCTCGGCCATAACGCCTCATCTATTCAGTTAGCGCTTTCACTTTTATTCGCTCGCATCGCGGTTGGCTAGCGGCTTTCGCCGCTGGGGCCGCGAAGGTGGATTCTCTGGACAGAGGACGTCGCCACTGGCCCCCGCGCGCAGCCTCCTTGGCGAGAAAGAGCTATCGGTTTCATTGACCATTAGGGGCGCCTTGCGCTATTTCCAGTCCGGGTCGCCACGGCGTTCCGGTCGGCGACCGCCGCACGACGGCGGCGCGTCTCAATGGGCGAAACGTCCGCGGTCTCGGCCGAACGATCGCTGCGCAGAACGAACGTCGGCGCTACGGCGAGACCCCTGAACCCTCAGGACGAGGCGAGGCTTGCGGGATGACGGATGATCGAAGTGAAGTCATGGAACGCGAGGCGTTTCGCAAGGCGCTCCGCCGGCACCTCCTTGACGACGAGCTTCCGGGCGAGATGGCCGCGTGGGTGACCCTATGAAAGAGGCCGGCTCCGCCGCCGTGGCGCTCCAGAGAGACCCGCTGCTCGATCGCCTCCTTGGCCCCGGCAGGGCGTTCGAGCTCGAGTGTATCGAGCATAACGGGACGCAGGTCGAAGTGTTCAAGGACGCGCCGCGCACCTTGACCCAGCTTTATGCGCGCGCCGCCGCTTTTGGGGCGCGCCCCCTCGCCGTCCATAACGGCGTCACGCTCACCTACGACGAGGTCTTCGCCCGCGCCGCAGCCCTCGCAGCTGCGCTGCGCGCAAGGTTCGGCGTGGTGCGCGGAAGCAAGGTGGCGCTCGTCACCGGCAACCGCATCGAATGGGCGATCAGCTTCATCGCGATCACCAGCCTCGGGGCCGTGGCCGCACTGATCAACAGCCGCGGCGCCGCCGAGGAGATGCTCCGTGCGATGGCCACCGTGGATTGCACGCTGGCCATCGTCGATCGCGAGCGGGCGGCGGTCCTGGACGGTGCGGCCGAGGCCCCGCCCTGGCCCCGGATCCTGATCGATGCGCCAACAAGCTTGCGGCCGGGTCTGGACGTCGACTTCGACTTCCTGATCGCCAATCACGACGGCGCGTTGGAGGCTTCGCCCGACGTCGAGCCCGACGACGGCGCCGTCATCCTGTTCACGAGCGGAACGACAGGGTTTCCGAAGGGCGCGCTTCTCACCCACGGCGCCGTGACCCATGCGGTCACCCTCGCGGGATTCATGGGGACCCTGCAGGACCTGCGCCTGGAGTTTGAGACCGGAGCGCCCGTACCCGCCCATCGGCGGGCCATGACCTCGCCGGCGGTGATCGTTGCGCCGATGTTCCATCTCAGCGGCATGATGCCGACGATCCGGGTGATCAGCGTCGGCGCGACGTTCCATGTCGTCGACAAATGGAACGTCGACGTCGCTTTCGAAATGATCGAGACGGTGGGGCTTTCCCGCCTTGGCTTCGTGCCCACCATGCTGTGGGACATGATCAAGTCTCCGCGCGCCGGCGCGCAGAACCTGGGTTCTATCCAGCACGTGGTGAACGGCGGGGCTCCGCTCAACAGCGCCCTGCTCGATGAGATGCGCACGCGCATGCCACGGGCGCTGATCACCAACACCTACGGCCAGACCGAGACCGCCGGCTGGGGCTGTTCGATCAGCGGCCTCCCCTACCTCCAGCATCCGGAGGCCTGCGGATGGGCCTGCCCGACCGTGGAAGTGTCGGTCCGCCGCGACGACGGGTCGGAAGCCGCGGCGGGGGAGCCCGGCGAACTGTGGGTCCGCAGCGCCGCGGTGATGAGCGGCTACGTCAACGACCCCGCGGCCAGCCGCGAGACCTTGCGCGACGGTTGGTGCGCTTCGGGCGACGTGGGTTTCGTGGATGCAGACGGCATCTTCACCATCGTCGACCGCAAGAAGAACATGGTCATCTCAGGCGGCGAGAATATCTACTGCGCCGAAGTGGAGCGGGTGCTGCACGATCACCCCCTGGTCAAGGAGGCGATCGCCTACGGCGTTCCCGATCCGCGCCTGGGCGAGCGGCTCGTGGCCACCGTCGTGCTGAACGGCGACCCCGCCGGGGTCGACGTCGACCAGTTGAAGGCGTACTGCCGCACGCGCCTGGCGATCTACAAGACACCCCGCGAAATCCAGCTGACCCACACCCCCTTGCCTCGAACGGCGTCGGGGAAGGTTGACCGGGGCCTCTTCCTGCGTGGCGGCGCCTGATCAGGCGCGCGAACGACCCTCAGCCGTTTCGCTCAGATTACCTGGCTCAAATGGCCTGTCCCCCGTCCACGGCGAGCTCCGCCCCATAGACGTACCGCGCGTCGTCAGACACGAGATATAGCGTGGCGGCAGCGATGTCTTCGGGCGTACCCGCGTGACCGACAGCTGTGACCGCCCTCGCGATGGCGTCAGGATCCTGGCCGCGCCCAATAAGCAGGTCTGTGCTGATGGGGCCGGGAAATATCGCGTTGACCCGAATTTTCCGCGGCGCGAGTTCCTTGGCAGTGGTTTTGGTAAGCCCGCGAACGGCCCATTTGCTTGCGCTATAGGCATGCGTACCCGGGTAGCCATGAAACGCGGCTGCGGACGCAACGTTGACGATCGCCCCTCCGCCAATGCGGGTCATGACTCCCACGACAGCCTTGGTCCCAAGGAATACTCCGAGCGTGTTCACTTGAAATACACGCATGAACGTCTCTGGCGTCATCTCCTCGATTGAACCGCCAATACTAATACCCGCCGTATTAACGAGGATGTCAACTCGACCGAAACGGCGCTCTGCAACATCTATTAGATTAGTCCAGCTTTCCGGCGACGTAACGTCGTGCGTTACGAAGATTGCATTTTCACCTATCGCCTCCGCAACTTCCTGGCCACGATCCGGATTGACGTCGGCAAGGATCACCTTTGCGCCCGCATTGCCCAGTGCGGTCGCTTGCGCAGCCCCGATACCAGACGCTGCGCCAGTAACTATTGCGACTTTGCCGTCAAGTTTGCCCATTTTCTTGCCCTTACATGTGTGATTACGTTTGCCCGTTGCCGGGAAGGCCCTCGTTGCGACAATCCGCAATTGAGCGCCGAGCATGATTGCCGCCGCCAATCACCCGAGACCCACAAGGACGCCGAATACGAAGTGACAGCCGCGGGTGCGGTCAAAGATTTCTAGGCAAACGCGGAGCGGGAATGGCTGCGATCCAATCGGCGACCGGAGTCATCCCGACGCGTGAGCCGGCGCAACTCCGGCGGCGTCTCGCGGTGCGAGCCAGGCAAAGGCCTGCGGATCGACAGTCGTCTCGACCACCTCCCGGGGGACGCTCATCGCGCCTCTCCTCCCCAGTAGATGGCGGCGCTGTCGCCGGCCATGCCAGCCAGCGACATCTGCTGCAGATCAGCGCCCCGCCTCAAGTCACATGAGGCTGCCGCCGTTCATGCCGATGGTCTGCCCGGTGATCCAACTGGCTTCCCCGGACGCCAGATAGACGGCCAGGTAGGCCGGGTCTTCGGGCTTACCGATACGCCCAACGGGAATCTCGTCGGCGAGATGTTGCACGGGGCCGGGATTGTCCACGACCAGTCCCATCGAAATTGTGTTGCAGGTGATCCCGGCCTTCGCATTTTCCATGGCCAGATGCCGCATGAAGCTGTTCTGCCCGGCCTTGGCCGCCGCGTAAGTGGATACGCCTATGTCCATTCCACGCTGCCCGGCGCCGGACGAGATGGTGATGATCCGGCCCCAGTTGCGCTCGATCATACTGTCCAGCACGGCCTTGCAGCAGTTGAACATGCCGTAGAGGTTCACCCCGATGATGGTCGGCCAATAGTCGGCCGGGGTCTTGGCGAAAGGCGCCATGCGCATCTTCTCACCCGGGCCGCCGGTCCCGGCGTTATTCACCAGGATATCGATCGGACCTTCCTGGGCGGCGATGTCGGCGACGGCGGCCGTGACCGCCTCCAGGTCGGTCACGTCGAACGGGACCGCTCGCGCACGCCCGCCGGCCGCGGTGATTTCGCTGACGGTGTTTTGCGCGCGATTGGCATGGAAGTCGTTGACGATGACGATCGCCCCCTGCGCCGCCAGTGCACGCGCGATCCCCGCGCCGATATTCTGGCCCGCGCCCGTCACCAGCGCCACCTTTCCGTCCAACCGAAACATGCGTCTTTTCCTTCGATAGGCGTTCAACTGGAGGGCCGTTCTTAGGGCGCCTGAATAACAAGCCCTCCAAGGGCCTGTCGCAAAAAAATCCTTTTGAACAGCAGCCAAATTCGATGTCCCGCCCGTCGTGGCAAGACCCTCGCCGGGGCATTCGGTCAAGCTGGCGACCCGCTTCACCAAAACATCTGGGGTTGAGATGAACCGATGGACAGTCCGGCCGGACGGCTCGAATTGGGGCGACTTCGGCGCTGACGACAAATTGGGCCGGATGAACTTGCTGACGCCCGAGCGGCGTCTACGCGCGGTCTCCGAAGTCCAGGAAGGCCTGGCCTTCTCACTCAGCCTGCCGCTCGACTATCCAGGTGGCTCTGACGTCTCACATGGGCTTCGCCACCCGCCCAGGCTGTTCGCGTCCCGTCGTGGGGATACCGACCGCTATCACGCCGAGGCGGGTCTGCATTTGCCGGGGTGCTGTGATCTGTCGTGCGACGACGGCGTAACGCTCTACACCCAGTATTCGACCCAGTGGGATTCGCTGGCGCACTGGGGTCAGATTTTCGACGTCCATGGCGATGGGGCGCCGCAGAAGGTCTATTATAACGGATATCGCGCCGGCCTGGACCTCCTGGGGCCAGACCAGGAAGGCGGGCCCCATGGCGGCCCGCTTGGGCTGGAACATATGGCGGCGACCGGTGTCCAAGGGCGGGGCGTGTTGGTCAACCTCCAGGCCGCTTACGGTGAGGACCGCATCCTGGTGGGCTATGATGAACTGATGCGCGCGATGGATGTTCAGTCGGTCGATGTGCGGACCGGCGACTTCCTGCTGCTCTATTCAGGCTTCGACGACGTGCTGCTGAACATGAACAAGCGGCCGGACATGTCGGTGCTGAACCGCTACGGCGCGGCGCTGAATGGTTCAGACCCGCGTCTGCTGGACTGGATCACCGCTGCCGGCGTCGTCGCCCTCTGTTCCGACACTCCCGCCGTGGAAGGGCTCGAGGCGCTGACCGCCCCCCGGCCGGCCGCCGGCCGATTCAGCATGCTTCCGCTTCACGAGCACTGCCTGTTCAAGCTCGGCATCCATCTCGGGGAATTATGGTTTCTGCGAGACTTGGCTAGGTGGCTCGGCGAGCACAAGCGCAACGCTTTCCTGCTGACCGCCCCGCCCCTGCGACTGCCCGGAGCGGTGGGCTCGCCGGTCACGCCCGTAGCAACTGTCTGAACCGGGGAATCCGCCGGCCAGCGCCGCTACACGTCCTCAAGTTCGCGTCCCCGCGTTTGGCCGCGCAGGCGGTTAATCCGCCACGTCCGCAGTCGCCGCGCGAAACGATATGGGCAGCCAACCACGCCGGGCAGTCAGCCCGGCGTGGTGAGGAGCATGCCTTAGTGATGGAAGCCGACGCGCACACCGTACGTGCGCGGCGCGCCATAGTAACCGATCTCGACGCCCGAGACCGGAATCTGCCCCGTGAGGATCGAATCGTTCTCGATGTTGTTGACGAACGCCTCGACGAAGTAGCTCTTCGAGCGGGTTTCGTAGCGAACGAGGAAGTCGCTACGTGTGTACTCCGGAACCCTGGTCGCGATCGTATTGGCGAAGGACTGGTAGGACTCCGATTGATAGAAAAATTGCGCGGTCGGCGTGATCGTGCCGGCGTCGCCGAGATCGAAGACGTGACTATAGTTGATCCGCGCGCTGTACTTGGGGGCGCCCAACATATCGCTCCCCGCGAAATTCTGCGGGATGCTGGTCAGAGGATCGGCCGAGGGGAAATCGAGGAATTTGGCGTCGAGATAGGTCACAAAGCCGTCGATACGGTCGTGCCCGGTGATCGCCCAGGCATATTCAAACTCGAGGCCGCGACTGCGCGAGCGGCCGGCGTTCCGGAAGATCTGCGTCGCGGGGAAAGCGGGATTCACGAACGAAACTTGCAAATTCCGGTAGTCGGTCCAGAACCCGATGAGATTGAGGCTCAAACGGTTGTCCAACAGACGCGTGCGGACCCCGACTTCGTAGTTGATGTCGGTTTCCGGCTTGAAGAAGCGCGCATCACCGATAAGCGTTTGATCGCCGACGCCGCCGGCCTTGTAACCGGTCGCGACCGTCGCATAGGCAAGCGTTTCCGGGGCGAGATCATATTCGGCGCTAGCCTTCCAGCTGAACTTCTCGAAGCTCTTTTCTCCACCCGGAACGACCATGCCGACGTAGAAAGTCCCCGGCAGGAGAGCAGCGAACGTACTGCAGACCGGGCGCCCGCCGAGACCGGGGATAAAGCCGGGGATCGTTGCGGCATTGGGGTTGGTCGCGCTGGAGCCAGAGCCGAACGGGCATTGCGACGTACTGTACGCACCGACGCGCGTACGATCCCAATTGTAGCGCGCGCCGCCAGTTAGCCGCAGTTGATCGGTGACGCTGAACGTCCCCTGGCCGAAGATCGCCAGCGTGGTGTCTTTCGCAGACGAGCCCGTCTGGCTGCTGTCGATCAGCGGCACGGAATAATCGAGGACATTGCCGGCCAGGGTTCGGGGACCGAAGATCCGGGTCATCTGGTCGCCGCTCTTGTTGCGGTGTTCGTAGGAATAAGCGCCGAGCACCGCCTTGAACCTGGACGACTCATAGTTGAGGTCGACTTCGTGCGACCAGTCATCGTCTTCGCTGCGGTCATAATTCAGCTGGACGGCCTGGAGCCCGCTGATCTTACCCGTATGAGTGTCGACATGGAGGTAGCCGAGCAGATAGGTGAGCGACAGACTGTCGGAGACATCAAGCCGCACCTTCGAGCGCACGGCGATGTTGTCGAAGTCCTGTGTATTGGCCTCGTCACGGTTCACGCCAATATACTGGCTGCCATAAGGAAAGCCGAAGCTGGTGTTGATAAGCCCGCTCTGGGCCCAGTTTGAGCCGAGGAAAGCCTGGTTCTTGGCGTTGCCGGCGCGGACGAAGCTACGCGTCGCTGCATTGTACGAATAGACCGGCACGCCGACGGGCTGAAGCGAATCATTGTCGCTCCACTCAAGCCGGCCATCCCAGGTGAGGTTGTCGGTCGGCTCGTACTTCCACCCCAGGCGCAAATTGAGATAGTCCTGATCGCCCGGATGATTGCCCGCTGCGTCGACCTTCCAGCTGTCCGACTTTTCATAGAAGCCGGTCAGGCGCAGCGCGAACTTGTCGGTGACGGGCACATTGATCACGCCCCGCGCGGTGAAATCGTCGAAGCGCTGGTAGCTCAAGTCGCCGAACGCATCGAAGCCCTGCAAATTGGCGTCGTTGGTGATGACGTTGACCACACCGGCCGTCGCGTTACGGCCGTAGAGCGTGCCCTGCGGCCCGCGCAGCACCTCAATCCGCTGAATGTCATACTGGCTGGCGTTGGCCTGGGCCTTGCCGTTCTGAAAGATGCCGTCAGTGTGGAAAGCGACCGTGCCGTTCGCCAGTTTGGTGACCGACGTGCCGATGCCGCGGATCGCGATCTTCTGGCCGAGCCCGATCGACACGTTCGGCAGCGTCCGCGCAGCATCGGTGAAGCTGCGGGCGCCGGATTTGTCGAGCGCCTGCTGGCCGATCACTGTGATCGCGAGCGGCGTCTTGCTCAACAGCTCGGAGCGCTTTTGCGCCGTCACCACGATCTCTTGCAGGCTGACGGTGTCGTCGACTGCCTGGCTCGACGCGGCCCCGTTGTCGTTGGCTTTGGTCTGCGCGGCGACCGGCGCGGCGAAGCCAGCGAGCATGCACACCGACAGCGCAATACGCGAGCAACCATCTTTGTAGGACACAGGCAATCCCCCCTTATGTTTATCGGCCTCCCTTCTTCTGTTCTCCGGCGTCAGTCAACGTGGAGTTGAGGGGCAATGTGCCGCGGGGGCGAAAAATGTCCGCCGTAGACAAGGCAACATCCGTTTGACCAGGGAGGATCGCCGCCAGGATTTCGCGATTGCGCAGATCGCCCCATGCTCGACATCATCGCCTCGGGCGAGCTGGGCGCGGTGCAGCGCATCGGGACGGATGGCGTCATGACCCGCTCCAATCCGCTCGCGCCCCAATATGGTCACCACCTGAGGGTGCGTTCGAAATCGGGGAAGCGCAAGGAACGGGTCGATCGCCAGCCATCTGGCGCGGCTTCGCGCGTTATCGGGCGCCGTGCTCCGCGGCGAGCCGTACCCGACCGGCGTGGACGACTCCATCGCCAACATGCGCGCGATCGACGCTGTCTATGAGGCGGCGGGATTGCCGCGTCGCGAGCCCACGCCGGTGGGTTAGGCTAGACCCTTCCCGGATCAGGTTGAATCAACCTGATCGGATAAGAAGGGTCTAGTTTCAAGAGTTTAGAGCATGTCCGGGCGGCGAACCGGTTCCCACTTGCGCCTGACATGCTCTAAGCCGCCGGGGGCGGGACCAGGCCTCAAGCCGCCGACAGGCTGATGCGCAGCATCGACAGGCTGGTCTCGCGCAGCGGCGCCAGATCCATCGCCGGGTCGACCAGCAGTTGCATGGAGAGGCCGAACAGCAGGCAGCCGATCATCAGGGCGGCGGCGTCGGGATCGACGTCGGCGCGGATCCCGCCCTCCGCCTGGCCCTTCTCGACCCAGTCCTTGAAGCGCTGTTTCACCTCGGCGTGGGAGCCGCGGAAGCCTTCGCGCAGGTCGCTGGCGTCGGCGACGGACGAGGACAGCAGCATGAAATAGGCCCGGGCCTCGTTGCGCAGGGCCAGGTCGCGGACGGCCAGGTCGACATAGGTCAGGATGGCCTCCAGCCCGGGCCGGGCGTCGAGCCGATGCTCGACCAGCATCGCCTCCTGGCGCTCGTGCAGGTGCGCCAGCACCGCCTCGATCAGCTTCTGCTTGGAGCCGAAGCGCTGGGTGGCCAGCCCCCGGCTGAAGCCGCTCTCGCGCCCCAGCGCCTCGAAAGTCGCCGCGCCGACGCCGCTGCTGGCGATCACGTCGATCGCCGCCTGCAGCAGGCTCCGCTCGGACTTGCTGCTCCGCTCCGCCTGGGTTCTTCTCGCCGCTCGGGCCGTCACGTCCGCCCCACAGATAATTGTTGAACGTATAGCAACAAGAGAATACCAGGATGGCCAGCCGCAAATTGGAGCGCGTGATGATTGTACCGTCCGACCTCGCCCGGGCAATCGTCGATCCGACGGCCTATTCCGACGGCCGCGCCGAAGCCGCCTTCACGCGCCTGCGGCGCGAGGCCCCGCTCGCCCAGGTGCGGTCCGAGAGCCACAACCCGTTCTGGGCGGTTACGCGCCACGCCGACATCATGGAGGTCGAGCGGCGCAGCGAGGACTTCTGCAGCAGCCACCTGGCCGTGACCCTGACCAGCCAGGAGGCGCGCCGGCGCGCCGAGCAGGCGGCAAGGCCGATGCCGCGCACACTTGTGTCGCTGGACGGCGCCGAGCACCGGGCGCTGCGCCAGCTGACCCAGGGCTGGTTCATGCCGCAGAACCTGCGCAAGCTGGAGGCCCGGCTGCGCGAGCTGGCCCGCGCCTCGGTCGACAAGATGGCCGCGCTCGGCGGCGAATGCGACTTCGCCCGCGACATCTCCCTCTTCTATCCGCTGCGGGTGATCATGGAGATCCTCGGCGTTCCGGAGGCGGACGAACCGCTGATGCTGAAGCTCACCCAGGAGCTGTTCGGCGGCGAGGACAAGGACCTCAACCGCTCCGGTTCCGAGGTCGATTCCGCCGAAGCTCTGAACGGCATCCTCGATGCGGTGATGGAATTCGTCGGCTACTTCAACACCCTGATCGACGACCGGCGGAAGAACCCGCGCGACGACCTGGGCAGCGTGATCGCCAACAGCGTGGTCGACGGCCAGCCGCTGGGTTTCTCCGAGGTGGTCGGCTACTACCTGATCACCGCCACGGCCGGCCACGACACCACCTCCAACACAACGGCGACGGGCCTGTGGGCGCTGGCTGAGCGGCCCAAGCTGCTGGCCGAGCTGAAGGCTGATCCGTCGCTGATCCCGGCCCATGTCGATGAATCGATCCGCTGGGCGAGCTCGGTGCAGCACTTCATGCGCGCGGCCACGGCCGACGTCGAACTGGCCGGCCAGCAGATCGCCAAGGGCGACTGGCTGATGCTCTGCTACACCTCCGGGAACCGCGACGAGGCGGTGTTCGAGCGCCCGTTCGAATACGACATCCGCCGCCCGTCCAAGCACATCGCCTTCGGCTACGGCCCGCACGTGTGCCTCGGCCAGCACCTGGCGAAGATGGAGATGCGGATCTTCTGGGAGGAGCTGCTGCCGAGACTGGAGAGCCTGGAGCTCGCCGGCACGCCGGTGCGCAGCTCGGCGACCTTCGTCGGCGGGCCGAAGCACGTGCCGGTGCGGTATCGGATGAACTGAAGCACGAGATGCTCCCAGGGGGGCTCGTGACGACGATGGGGTGAGCCGGCGTCCTTCAGAGGCCATCCACTTAACGCCTGCGGACGGCGCTGGCGGTGACACGCCGCCGGCGGCGTGGCTTGCGGGGCCGACGGCGTCGGGGACAATGAGATGGCCACCTTCGTTCTGGTTCACGGCGCAGGCCACGGCGGCTGGTGTTGGGGCAAGGTCGCGCCGTGCGGCGCACCATTGGCGCGGCGTGTCGATTATCGTAGCGTGGTTGCGAAAACCGACATATGGCCTTGGCCGACGGACAGGAGCGCGGATGGCCCAAAGAGCCGCGAAATCGCTGACGGCGGAGCCCGAGACGACCGCGGCGGCGGAAGCCGCGTCGCCGGCCGCCGGGCTCGACCGCTTCGTCGGCGATCCGCAGTTCATGCAGTCGCTGGCGCGCGGCCTGCTGGCGCTCGGCGCGGTGGCCAAGGGCCGCGGCCAGCCAGTCACGGCCCGGGAAGTCGCCGCGCTCACCGGTCTCTCGGTGGCGACCGCGCGGCGTTGCCTCTACACGCTGAACGCCACCGCCTATGTGCGGGCGAACCGGTTGGGCGCCGTGCCCGGGGCCTCGCTGGCGGGCCTGGCGGCGGACTATGCCGGCTCCTCGCCGATCATCACCCTGGGCGGCCCGATCCTCGACGAGCTGCGCGCGGAGCTCCGCGAGTCGGTGTCGCTGGCGGTGTTCGACCGCGACCAGCCGACCATCGTCGCCACCTCGACCTCGGAATCGCTGCTGACGCTAGACCTGCCGGTCGGCGCGACCCTGCCCGTGCATTGCACCTCGGCGGGAAAGCTCTATCTCGCCTACCTGCCGGACGAAGCGCTCGACCGGCGCCTGCGGATGACGGACCTGAAGGCCCACACGGACCGCACCATCACCTCGCCTGCGGTGCTGCGGGACGAGCTCGCCCACGTGCGCCGCCGCGGCTTCGCCGTGTCGGACCAGGAGCTGGCGCTCGGCATCCGCACCGTCGGCGCGCCGGTCCGCAACGCGCGCGGGACGGTGATAGGCTCGGTCAACCTCACCATGCTGGTCGGCGCGGTGGGCCTGCGCGACCTGCGCGCGCGGGTCGTTCCGGCCCTGATGCGGGCCGCCGCCCGGCTGTCGGCGTTGAGCGCATGAACATGGGGACCGAGCCGCACGCGATCGCCGTGGTGGTCCGTCACGGCCTCGGCAACATGTTCAGCGCCGCCGGCGCCGTCATCTTCACCAACGAAGCCTGAGCCGGCGCAGACCGGGGAGCGAGACATTGTATCCACACACCCTCACCCAGCAGGACAAGATCGCCGCCATCCTGGCGGCGACCGGCGAGACCCTGACCTATGGCGAGCTTGAGGCGCGGTCGAACCGGTTGGCGCAGCTGCTTCATGCCCATGGTCTGAGGCCCGGCGACCAGATCGCGGTCTTCCTCGACAACCAGCTGACCTATTTGGAGGCGCTATGGGCGGCGATGCGCTCGGGCCTCTATTTCACGCCGATCAACCGCTACCTGTCGGCGCCGGAGGCGGCCTACATCGTCGACGACTGCGACGCGACGGCGCTGATCGTCTCGGGCGCGCTGGAGCAGAGCGCCGAGCTTGGCCGGCTCTCGCCGCGCTGCGGCGTCAAGCTGGCCGCCGGCGGCGCGGTCGACGGCTTCGAGGACTATAAGGCGGCGATCGCGGGTTACCCGGCCACGCCGCTGGCCGAGGAGCGTCTCGGCAGCTTCATGATGTACTCCTCGGGCACCACGGGACGACCCAAAGGCGTCCGCCGGCCGCTGCTCGATCGCACGCCGCGCGAGGGCAATCCGGGGATGGCGATGGTGAGCACGCTGTTCGGCTTCGAGCCGTCGATGGTCTATCTGTCGCCGGCGCCGCTCTACCACGCCGCCCCCTCCACCTTCGTCGCCGCCACCCTGGAACAAGGCGGCACGGTCGTGGTGATGGACAAGTTCGACGCTGAGGCCGCGCTACGGCTGATCGAGACGCACGGCGTGACCCACAGCCAGTGGGTGCCGACGATGTTCGTTCGCATGCTGAAGCTCGAACCCGAGATCCGCGCCCGCTACGACCTCTCCACCCACCGCTGCGCCGTCCACGCAGCCGCCCCCTGTCCGATCGACGTCAAGCGGCAGATGATCGACTGGTGGGGGCCGATCCTGGAGGAATACTATTCCTCGACCGAGGGCGCGGGGTTCGCGCGGATCCGCAGCGAGGAGTGGCTGACCCATCCGGGCTCGGTCGGCCGCGCCGAGGGGGCGCCCTTCCACATCTGCAACGAGGACGGCGACGAGCTGCCGCCAGGCGAGCCCGGCCTGATCTACGCCGAGGTTGCCGACGGCGCCTTCGCCTACCACAAGGACGTGGAAAAATTCGCCGGCGCCACCCACCCGCGCCATCCGCAATGGCTGAGCATCGGCGACGTCGGCTACCTCGACGCCGAGGGCTACCTCTACCTGACCGACCGCAAGGCCTTCATGATCATCTCCGGCGGGGTGAACATCTACCCGCAGCAGATCGAGGATGCGCTGGCCCTGCACCCCAAGGTCGGCGACGTGGCGGTGATCGGCGTGCCGAACGCCGAGCTGGGGGAAGAGGTCAAGGCCGTCGTCGAGCCGGCCGCGGGCGTCGAGCCCTCGCCGGAGCTGGCCCAGGAGATCATCGACTTCGTGCGCGAGAAGCTGGGCCGCCAGCTCGCCCCGCGCTCGGTCGACTTCACCAACGCCCTGCCCCGGCTGCCCACCGGCAAGCTCTACAAGAAGGCGCTGCGCGACCAGTACTGGGGCGACGCCTCGCCGACGACCAGGCTCGCCGCCCGATCCTGACCGCGAGATCGGTGACCGTCGACCCGAACACGCTGAACTAAGACGAGCTCAGCGTCTGAATGAGCGGCGGCTCCCCCTCCGCCAGCACCTCCGCCACCTCCAGGTCCTCCAGCGCCTGGGCCGCGCGGCGGATCATCGAGAGGAACATGGCGTCGGAGGCGGCGCTGCGTTCGCCGGTCGCCAGCATGCAGCCGATCGAGGTGACGTAGGAGGCCTGCAGCATGCCGCGGCGGTAGTCGGTACGGCAATCCTCCAGGCTGTAGCCGGAGACGCCGTACGACAGGACCTGTTCGTGGTAGGCGCGAAGCAACTCCGCCTCGTGCGCCCGCCGCGTTTCGCGGTCGAGGGCGGTGGCGAGGAAATAGGCGACGTCGCGGCCCGGCGGGCCGAGCTCCATGGCCTGCCAGTCGACCGCCCACACCTGGCCGCCCGCGGCGAACAGCAGGTTGTCGAGCCGGTAGTCGCCGTGCACCAGCACCCGCGGGTCGCCGGCCCGCCCCAGCAGCCAGGCCTCGGTGAAGTCGCAGATCCGGCGCAGCGCCGCAGCCTCGTTCGCCGGCAGGTCGTCGCGGTAGCGCTCGATCAGCTTGGCGGTCGCCAGCGCATGCATCGACGCCATGCGCGCGGCGCGGGCAGGGTCGGTCGCCGTCCACGCGGCCTGCTCGAGCGCGGGGCTGTTCCACAGCGGCCCGTGCAGGCCAGCGAGGTTGCGGATCGCCGCGGCCGCCTGGTCCAGCGTGCAACCGTCCGCCTGGGAACCGGCGACGGCGGGGGCGGCGTCCTGCAGCAGCAGGGTGAAGCCCAGGCCGTCCTCGGCCAGCGCGGCGTAGAAACAGCGTGGGGTGTTGACCCGGGTGAGCGACGCGAAGGTCCGGTAGAAGGTCACCTCGGCGCGGTAGGCGCGCTGCACCTTCGCCCGCTGCTCAAGATCGCCGGCGACGGTCTTCAGGATCAGGGTGTCGGGAGCCACGCCGTCATGGGTCAGCCGGAAGCGATAGCAGGCGCCGATCTGACCGGCGCCGATCTTCTCGTGGGCGACGTCGGAGACCTTGGCGGGCGTCCCGCCGCGCGTCAGCGCTTCGCTCAGCCAGGCCGGGGTCGCGGCCGCCGGATCCTCGATGACCGGGGCGAAGGGCGCGGCGCTCAAATCGCCCACCGCCGATGGCTGACCGCGACCTTGGCCTCCCACCGTTGGGCCAGGCGCACGAGGTCGGCGGCCCAATCGAAGAGTGTCTCGGCATCCATCATGGCCGAAAGCCTAGACCGCGCTGACGATGCTTCCAAGGCGGTGCGGAGAATCCTGGCGGCGGCAAGACGAACCGGCATATGCAGCGACGGACATCCTTTTCGATTGCCGCCGCGCTCCTTCGCCTTCACGACCGCGAACGCTAACGTCAGCGGTGGTTCGCGCGCCCCCGGAGCGGGACGCAGATGCACGCCGCCTGGCGGTGTTGAACAGAATGACCGATAAATCCGGCAGGGTTAGACAACCATGAAAAAGGCCATCGGCTCAGAGGCGCAGGACCGGGACATCGGCTTCCAGCCGCGACCGGTCCGCCCTGACTTCATCCCTGTCGAGGATTACACCAGCCGCGAGTTCGCGCGCCTCGAGAATGAGCGACTGTGGCCGCGCGTGTGGCTGATCGCCGCCCGCGAGCAGCAATTCCAACAGACCGGCGACTTCGTCAGGTTTGACGTTGGCAGCGATCGGATCGTGATCGTGCGCAAGGAGGATGGCTCGCTTGCCGCCTTCTACAACGTTTGTCAGCACCGTGGTCGCCTGCTCGTCGACGCGCCGAGCGGCAACGTCGGCGATCATTTCACCTGCAAGTACCACGCTTGGCGCTACGATCTCGACGGCGCCACCCGGTACATCCACCACCACGACGATTGGAGCTCGTGCCCGACGTTCGCCGAGGAGCAGGTCTCGCTGAAATCGGTGCGGGTGGACACCTGGGGCGGCTGGGTCTGGGTCACCATGGACCCCAAGTGCAAACCCCTGCGCGAGTTTCTCGCCCCAGCCCCGGAACTTCTGGCGCCGTTCGAATTCGAGAACCTGCGGATCACCTGGTACAAGACGGTGCGCGTCAAATGCAACTGGAAGGCGGCGATCGAGGCGTTCGACGAAGCCTACCACGTGGCTGGCACGCACCCGCAAGCGGCCCGTGGCGGACCCACCGCAGTCCCCAAGGCCCCTGCGGTGCGGGTCGGCGACCACACGGTGATCCGGATTGACCGCAACAACAGGATGACCTCGAACCGGGTCGTCGGCGATCCGCGCCAGCGGATTCTGGAAGCGATCCGCGAGCAGGCCGCAACCCTGCACGCGCTGTACACAGATCACTATCTGCGCGCCGTGGAACGGCTGGCGGTCGAGGTTCCCGCAGATGCGAACCTCGGGCTGGAGCTGAAGCGCCTGCATCGCGAGGAGATGGAGAAGGCGGGCGCCCGGTGGCCCGCAGATCTCACCGACGAGATCATCAACTCGGCCGGGGACACCTGGCACTTCTTCCCAAACACCGTGATGCTCGCCTCCTACAACGGCGCCCTGTGGTATCGCGCCCGCCCGGACGGCCTCGATCACGAATACTGCTACTTCGACATCTGGTGGCTCGGGCGGCATGCGCCGGGCCAAGAGCCCCCGGTACAGCACGACGTCTACAAGTCGCCACAGGAATTCGGCGACGTGAATTTCTTCCTGTCCCAGGACTTCTCCAACATGGAGCAGGTGCAGGAAGGCATGAGCTCCCGCGGCTTCACCGGTGCGCGAACCAACCCGGTGCAGGAGACCGCGGTCTCCCATCTGCACGAGGTCCTTCACGCCTATCTCTTCGGAGATGCGGAAAAGCCCGAGGCCTGACGGCGCGGGCTCCGCGCCGGGTCGGAACGGCGCTAAGCGGGGCGCCCCGCCGCAGCGGCATGGCGCCAGGCGCCACGCCGCCTGCAACACCTCAGTCGAAGCGGACGTGCACGTCTTTGGGCGTGCGGAAGTAGAAGCCGGTGACGCGGGGCGGCGGCATGTCCGGGTCCAACCGCAGGTTCGGAAGCCGGTCCAGCAGGACATTCAAGGCGCGCGCCATCTCCAGCCGCGCGAGGTGCTGGCCGATGCAGACATGCGGTCCATAGCTGAAGGTGAGATGGCGCGTTCTGGGCCGATGGATATCGAACGCGTCCGGATCCGGATAACGCTCGGGATCGCGATTTGCGGCGCTGGTGACGACGGTGAGCACGGCGCCCTTCGGGATCTTCACACCGCCGAGTTCGGTATCGCACGCGGCGGATCTCATGGCGATCGGCGTGGCGGCCTCCCAGCGCAGAGCCTCCTCGACGGCCTGTGGAACAAGCGAGCGGTCCGCGCGGACCCGCTCAAGCTGATCGGGGTTCTGCAACAGGCCGATCATCATGCTTCCCGTTCCGCGATAGGTCGTATCGCCGCCGGCGCTCAGAAGCTGGCGCAGGAACGAGATCATGATGTCTTCGGGGATATATTCTCCGTCCACCTCGGCGGCCACGAGCGCGCTGATCAGGTCGCCGCCGGGGTTGGCGCGGCGCAGTTCGATCAGTCGCTTGAAATAGACGCCAAGCTTTTGCGAGGCCTCCAGCGCATACTTGTGCATGTCGCCGTACGACCCGAGCAGCGCTACGGCCATCTTGTGGAAGATGGAGACGTCCTGGCCGGGAAGATCGAGTTGGCGATAGATGATCTCGAAGGGGAAGGGCAGCGCGAAATCGTTGACGAGTTCCGCCCTGCCCCGGCCCACGAAACGGTCGACCAGCTCATTGGCGACCGGTCCGACCAGTTCGTCCCCCCAGCGGGCGATGTTGTGGGGCATGAACGCCGCCTGGAAGACCCGGCGCACCTTGCCGTGAATCGGATCATTCAGGACCGTCAGGGTGTTCCCCACGGTCTTGCCGAACATTTCGGCATGACAATCCTGGTTGAACGTCTTGGAATCACTCAACATCTCTCGGATCTCGTCGTTTCCGAGCACCAGGAACGTCGGGGTGGATCCGTGCGCGCCACGGCCGGCCATGCCGAACAAGGCGAAGGGCTCGCCCTCAATCACTGGGCCGCGCTCCTTCAGCAGCCGTCGGGCCACCGAATAGATGTCTTCGATCGAGCCGTACGCGTGTTCTGACATGGAGAGCGGATTGTAACCGTCCGCGAAATCCGCGATCGCCGGAATCTTGCCCATTTCAGTTCTCCTGTCGCTCCGCAGCGCCGACGCTTGAGTGGCCGCCTGCTCGTTTGTCCGTGTGGCCGTCCAAGGGCGCTTGCCGAAACGCTAGTCGCGCGTGGATCCGGCAGCTCGATCTATGCGCGTTCTCGTGTGAGCCGAGGGTGCGGGACCCAGGTCGAGTCCGCCCCCATGCCATGGCTGCTGCGGCGCACGGTTTACCTGGGCCACTGCTG
>Ga0307513_10003653_pt1 | contig 20815 bp, 15 predicted proteins | sample 15_EM_MG_FD_202174 | JGI IMG/M metagenome (GOLD analysis project Ga0307513, IMG submission 202174) | Populus trichocarpa ectomycorrhiza microbial communities from riparian zone in the Pacific Northwest, United States - 15_EM | ecosystem: Host-associated > Plants > Roots > Unclassified | place...
TCTGCATCTCCCGGCGCATGTCAGAAATCGCGGCGCAGATGTTTACAACGATGGCCTGTATGTTTGAAACATCGTGATGGACATCAGAAACGGCGGAATTTATGTTTTCGACACCGCGATCAACATCAGAAATGAGGGTGTGGGTCTTCGTGACGGTTACATGTGTGCCTATTGCAAGCTCAGTCTGGGGAAGAGTATTTATTAATAGTCGCATAAGGAGCGATGGAACGCACGTTGAACACGAGAAGGATCCTGGTGAGATCCGCCCTCCAGATGGCGATCTTCTCCTTGTCATTCTTTCAGTGGAAAAGTTGAGGGAGTGTGCCCCGTTTACTCTGCGTGATGACCTCCTGTTGGATCTCTGTGACAGCCCTGAGGCCAGGCCGAGAGCATTGTCAATGGGGCACTCCAAGTGCGCACCGCACACCGCTGGTGTACCGACTCACGTCGTCAGCTGTCCCATTGCTCCCAACAGAGATTGGCTAAGGTCGCTCGACCTCTTCCCCTTCAATCCTTCGTAGAGGGCGATGCAGACATTGGAGCAGTCCAGTCCGAGTTCGACGGAATCGCCCTGGTTAATCTTCGAATCCTAAGCGCGTCTCAGCTCGCAATCGGTCACCGGTCAGCGTTAGCCAGAGGGAAACCCACTCTGATCATCGTGAGGAGAACGCTGACGGGGCCAAAAACAGCCTTGGCTGGTATGATGTCCACGATCCCGCCCGCGAGATCCAAGGCATCGATGGCGAGATTCAGAGAGGAGATGATGTTGTCTCGACGTTTCCGTTGTTGGGCCTCGATATCCATGGATCCAAAGTCAATGTGGCACAAGAAGGAGCTGACGCCGGCGGGCTGTGAGGACAAATCCGTGCCCTAATAAAGGCATGCCTCGTGTGGACATATTTATGATTGAGTTCACAGTTGCACCAGCGTCTGGTGAATTTGAGGACGCGTCTGATCACTCGGGATCTGTCCGGTTTCTCGCTCGGAACGTCCCGGGGGAACGCTGGTTGTTGTATGTCACAAAATCTTAGCAAAATTATCTCTTTGGCTCCGCCGAATCGAACGACGAACGGGAGAGAATCGGGACTACTTTAAGATCCGATTCTCAGACACCGAGGACGGTGGGTGACAACGTTATCGGTTTAATTTTCTGTTTTCGCCGCTGACTCTCCTGACCCCCTGACGACGGCTTCCTCGGTGACATGACTACAGACCGAGAGTTCTGGCGTTGTCTCGGGGGTGGGGGTTGTGGTCCTGGCAACTGGTGCGTCAGTGTTCAAAGAACGCTGTAGGAGGTGCTGTGGCCTAAAAACTTCCATGGCACGGACACCACCATTCATATTCAGCCCGCGCACAGTTCCACTGTTGGTCAATGGTGGACAGAAGCACGTCGAAGGCATGGGTAGCAGGAGGGGCACTACCGTGTAGTAAATGGATCCAAAGTTCGTCACGATCACTACTAGTTCTCACGACTCCCCCATGACGAGAGGGAATTCGGATCCCTTTCCCACGATCTCAACGCCTCGTTTGTTGAGCGTCATCAGTAAAATATGAGGTCGCCGTTGGGTGCTGACGCGGGAACGTCAATTATATCAGCGCTGACCAGTACCCACCAGTGCTGGTGGGTGCCGATTCGGTGCCAGGGAATGTCAAGAGGTATTGTGCATTTCGGTACTGTTCGGTGCTGAAAATCGACCTCTGTCTCTGAACAGTACCGACCAGACCAGACCACTTTTTTCTGATGGTTGGGTCCTGAAGGATTTGGGATGTGTTTGCTGTCTTGCGTCGTCATGAGACCACTCGGCCGTAATCAATCCCTTACACGTTGTGTGCGTGGGACTCAGATGGACTTCTATATAATCGGTACGAGCGAGAGTCGGTGGGCATGGCGGCCGGGCTGCCACTCCCAAAGACGGAAAAATAGTATCGGCTAGCAATAGTTTGGGTGTATTCCGCCGCTCGCCAATAGTGTGGAGAGGTCTCCAGGGACAATGATAAACGCATCAGTAAACGAGACATCGTCTTATTTGCTTATTCCGCTTATTGACCTTACTCTTACGAAATCCCCTGCCATTTGGACCCTTCCGAGTCGTCAAAACCTGGGCCTGGATTATATTACGAGAATAAGTGTCATGACTCGTAGGTGTCGAATAACCAATTCGAGAATAAGCACTTTTCACGTTTTGCGATGACCGTCTCGTTCTATTCGATGGGCCGCTGGCGTTTTTCAGTCATACTGGTCAGGAGGAGCAACAAACCAAACCATGGACCACATATTACAAGCAATCTACGGGGCCCATATATACAAACGTAGCATGGGAGGGGGGATGTGCAAATCAATGGCGGGCGGTGGAGAACAAACATGTGCATGAGCAAAGGAGAGAGAACGTTCCAAAAACGACAAAAAGGAGGGAGGAACAGGAACAGCAGTAATATTGAAAAACGCAACAGGATGAGAGCCCGACAAGGTCTTGGCAGCCCGCGGGAGGTTATATGCGGAGAAACCGAGGCGAGGCCGCCGTCATTCTGATTCGGTAGCCTGCTCTGGACACGGAGGGTCAATGAGTGTAACATGTGCTATCATCTCAAGAAGCTCACCACCGCCACCCGATTCAGAGGCAACCAGGCGGTTCACTCCTCCTCAATGGCCAAAAGGAGACATCTACAGACCTCCAGCGGTTACGCAGCCCCAAGTTTCTCGAGTATATCGACGGCTCGCAGTGCCTCGAACTTCGCCTCCCCAAGCCTGCGTTGTCGATACAAAGAGTAAGCCTGCACGAGCATCACGCTACCAAGACGGAATGCGTTATCGACCACGTGTGACTTGGCATGTTCAATATGAACGTGAGCGTTGTCAAACCTGCCTTGAACGATAGACAGTCTCGCCGAGAAGAGATGAATCCAAAACAGCTCGTCGTGCCAGTTGAAAGAAGACGCGATTCCGAGGGCTATTCCGAAATGGTTAATCGACTTCTCTGTATTGCCCTTGGAACCATATATATCGCCAAGGAACCGATAACATTGGCAGGTCAGGAATTCTTCGCCTTTCTCTGGGAGAAGATCGATCGCCCGGGATGCAGCTTCCTTGGCAGCGTCGAGCTGCCTGGTAGCACACAATAGACAAGCGAGGTCTCTCAAACATTCTGCTTGTCCCACCGTGTCACCAAGCCGTTCGCAAATGTCCAATGCCTCCTTTGCCTGTTGCACCCCTTCTTCTTTGAGGCCAATCTGCTGATTTGCACGAGATAGGTGACGTAATGTTCGAGCGACCTGACGCTCATTCCCTCGCTCTCTCCAGAGATTCAAGGCATGGGTAAGGAGTGTTTTGCGCTCTGTGCGGTTTCCAACCGAGTCAAGCAACCGTGAGAGCTCTAACAAGCACTCAGGCTTGGAGCGATGATCATCTGGGAGCCCTTCGATCTTCGGCCTCAACATGATGAGACGCTCCTTGTGCCAAGAGAGATGCCTCATGAATCTGGCACAGGAATCCCAGACATCATCCGAGTTCGTGTCGATTGTCGTGAAGACATCGAGCAGGTGCTCGATATTTCCATCTTCCGACATGATCCATCGCGCCTCTCTGAAGCCGGGCTTATCAGGGCGAAGATCAACTGACAACCGGGTGAAGTAAGACTCCTTGGCCATGCAGAGGAGTGGAGACGATATCGGATCCTTGGGGCAAAGGTGATCTCGAAGTGGCGCCAGCATCGTGATGTAACCGCCACTTCTATATGTCAGGGAAAGGATACAGAATGTGTCGAGGATGCCGGTTCCGTCGGAGATGGTCGGGAATAACCACTCGAAGTTGTCCTCATTGATGCCTTGCGGAAAGAATGCGATGACTCCAAGAAGACCTCGCGCGTCAGGGCCAAATTCCTGGAAGGTCGGGGAAGCGAGCGAGAGTTCGATCGTGGCAGCGAGGCTCTCGCGTGGTGTCCGAAGCACCCCCGTTCGCCGTCGTTCCCATTCCTTGGTCAGTCGGCTCGCATTCCACGTATTTCGCTGGGCGACGGTGGCAAGTAAAGTGATGGAGAGGGGATGAAAGGCGAGTTGTTCCAAAATGCTGTTGACCGGATCGGATCGTTCCCCGACCTTGTAGATCTGATAGAACGCGTCACGACCAGCCTCGACCGACAATGTCGGAATGTCCAGGATCTCGCAGTTGGGAGGGACAGTAAGGTTACGAGAGGTAATACAAAGGCAGATGTTCCTGGACTGGCTCAATTCTTCCACCATGTCATAGATCTCCTGACTACCCGCTCCTTGCGGATCGAGAATGGATTCGGCATTGTCGAGAATTATGATCATCTCCTTTGAGGACAAGAATGGTCGTAGGGGAGCCAGATCTTCGGGGTTTTCGATGCCCACACCAATGACCTCGGAGAGCCGGCGGAGGAAGTGAGCGGGTAAGGGGGAGAACTTGTCACAACGGATAAACCGACGGTTGTCACCAAACCGCTCCTTGACGCGGTTGTCGTGAAGGATGGTCCGAGCGATGGACGTCTTGCCGATCCCGCCGGCACCGACCAGAGCAATTGGAGTCATATCTTCTGCGAGGCTGACGATCTTTTCGATCAACTCATCGCGTCCGAAAAAGTCCCTCGGCGGCGGGGGTGGGAGTTCTCCGGATATGCTAGATTCGAACATGAGACAATGGCCCATTGGCAGTCTAGATCACGGACCTGTCTCGAGTCTAGACGACGGTAAGTGTCTGTTTGATGGTGTGAATAGTATGAGTATCACTTACCGTCCGATTTTTGTCATCAGTCCCTTCCTCGCGTTTCTGCATCTCTCGGCGCATGTCAGAAATCACGGTGTGGATGTTTGCAACGATGGCATGTATGTTTGAAACATCGTGATGAACGTCGGAAACCGTGGAATTGATGTTTTCAACACTGCGATCAACACCAGAAACGAGGGCATGGGTCTCCGTGACGGTTACGTGTGTGCCTATTGCAAGCTCAGTCTGGGGATGAATATTTAGTAACAACCGCACGAGGAGCGACGGAACGCACATTGAACACGAGAAGGATCCTGGTGAGGTCCGCCCTCCAGGTGGCGATCTTCCCCTTGTCATTCTTTGAGTGGAAAAGTTGAGGGAGTGTCCCTTGTTTGCCCTGCTTGGTGACCTCCTGTTGGATCTCCGTGACAGTCCTAAGGCCAGACCGAGAGCATCGTCAACGAGGAACTCGAAGTGTGCACCGCACGTGACTGCTGCCAGTGTACCGACTCACGTCGTCAGCCGTCCCATTGCTCCCAACAGAGATTGGCTAAGGTCGCTCGACCTCTTCCCCTTCAATCCTTCGTAGAGGGCGATGCAGACATTGGCGCAGTCCAACCCAAGTTCGACGGAATCGCCCTGGTTAATCTTCGAATCCTAGGCGCGTTTCAGCTCACAATAGGTCACTGGTCAACCTAAGCCAGAAGAAAACCCACCCTGATCATCGTGAGGAGAATGCTGACGGGGCCAAAAACAGCCTTTGCTGGTATGATGTCCACGATTCCGCCCGCGAGATTCAAGGCATCGATTGCGAGATTTAGAGAAGAGATGATGTTGTCTCGACGCTTCCGCCGCTGTGCCTCGATATCCATGAATCCAAAGACAACGTATCACAAGAAGGAGCTGACGCCGGCAGGCTGTGAGGACAAATCCGTACCCCAATAAAGGCATGACTCGTGTTCACAGTCGTGCCAGCGTCTCCGGGTGAATTTGGGGACGCGTCCTCTGATCACCCGGGATTTGTCCCGCTTCTCGCTCAGGATGTCCCGGAGGAACGCTTTATCTCCTGATTGTTGCATTATATCGTGAAATCTTAGCAAAAGTATCTCTTTGGCTCCGCCGAATCAAACGACAAATGGGAGAGAACCAGGACTACTTTAAGATCCGATTCTCAGACATCGGGGACGTTGGTGACAACGTTATCGGTTCAGTTTTCTGCTTTCATCGCTGACCCCCCCGAGCCCCCTGACGACGTGGTATGACTACGGGCCAACAGTTCTGGCGTTGTCTCGGGGTGTGTGTGTGTGTGTGGGGGGGGGGGGGGGTTGCGGCCCTGGCCGGTGGTGCGTTGTTGTTCAGGGGGCGCTGTAGGGGTGCTGTGGCCCACAAACTTCCATGGTATGGACACCACCATTCGTATTCAGCTCGCGTACAGTGCTACTGTTGGTCAACGGTGGGTGGAAGCATATCGGAGGTTTGGGTGGCAGGAGGGGCGCTGCAGCAGTAAATAAGTAGATCCGTTTGTCACGATCGCTGGCTCTCCGCCTGTGGGGGTTCGGATCCCTTTCCCACGATCTCAACACCTCGTGTGTTGAGCATCGGGTTCTGAAGGATTTGGAACGTGTTCAATGTCCGGTTTTGTCATGAGACCGCCCGGCCATAATCAGTACGAGCGGCTCGGCGGACTCGCTGGCCTCTCCTCCCCATCAGCCCTCCCGAACACGAACAGAGTGTCGGTTAGCAACAGTTCGGGTAGGTTCCGTCTCCCGTTGATAGTGTAGAGGGGCCCCCAGGGACAGTGGTGAACTCCTCGTTCAACCTTGTTTGTCCGGAGGGGCAACGAACCGAACCGTGGATCACATGTCACAAATGGTTTACAGGGTCCGCACACATAAACGTAACATGGGAGGCGGGGAGAGGTATAATACGCAATGCAAACCAACGACGGGCGGTAGGAGAACAACCATGGGACGACGTGTGTGAAGGAGATAGACAAAAGAGAGAACGTTCCCGAAGAGAACGAAAAAGAGGGAGGCACAGGAACAGCAGCAATATTGAAGAACACGATGGGAGGCGGGGTGATGGGACACGGTCTCGCTGGTTTGCGGAAGGATAGATCTGGAGAAACTGGGGCAGGGCCGTCATTTTGATTCTGTAGTCCACAAGCATCACCTGGTATGGACCTCGATTCGTTGCACAGTCCGCTCTGAACACGAAGAGTTAGTGAGCGTAACGTGTGCCGTCATTTCAAGGAGCTCACCACCGTCATACGATCCACGCTGGCAGGGGCAGTCAACCGGACTCTTCATTTCTTCTTCAATATCCAGGAGGAACTCTCTGCATATCCCTACCCAATTCGTAGATCCAATCCTCTCGAACAGATCGACGGCGCGCAACGCCTCGGATCTCGCCTCTTCAAGCCTGTGTTGTCCACGTAAAAAGGAAGCCTGGTTGGCCATCGCACAACCCAGAGTGTGTGGGTTATCGACCGCGTGTAATTTGGAACGCTCGATGTGAGCTTGAGCGTCGTCAAGCCTGCCTTGTTCGAAAGACAGTCCCGACAAGGAGCTGTGAATTCTATACAGCGGATCGTGCCAGTTGAAGGAGGACGCGATTCTGAGGGCTGCCTCGTAATGGCTAATCGCCTTCTCTCTATCGCCCTTGGAATGATAAATGTGGCCGAGAATCTGATGACATTGGCAAGTCAGAAATTCTTCGCCTTTCTCCGGGAGAAGATTGACCGCCCGGGATGCGGCTTCCTCTGCAACGCCAAGCTGCTTGCTATCGCGCAACACAAAAGCGAGTTCATGCAAACAGTCTGCCTGTCCCACTTTGTCGCCAAGCTCTCTGTAAATTTCCAATGCTTCTTCTCCCCGTTGTACCCCTTCTTCAAGGAGGCCAATGTGCCGATTTGCATCAGATAGGCGGCACAACGTTCGAGCGACCCGACGGCTATCCCCTCGCTCCCTCCAGAGGTTTAAGGCATGGGCAAGGTGTTGTTTGTGGTCCACATTTTTCCCAACCGAGTGAAACAACTGTGAGAGCTCGAACAAGCACTCAGGCTTGGAGCGATGATCATTTGGGAGCTCTTCAATCTTGGATTTCAGTACAACAAGCCGCGGCTTGTGCCAATGGAGGTGCCTCATGAATCCGGCACAGGCATCCCAGATGTCATCCGAGTTCACCTCGATTGTTGTGAAGACGTCGAGAAGGTGCTCGATATTTCCATCCTCCAACCTGATCCATCGTGCCTCCCCGAACCCGGGCTTGTCGGGGTAAAGATCAACCGACAATCGGGCGAAGTAACACTCCTTGGCCATGCAGAGGAGTGGGGATGATATCGGGTCCTTGGGACAAAGGTGATCTCGAAGTGGCGCCAGCATCGTGATGTAACCATCGCTTCGATACGTCAGGGAAAGGACGCAGAATGAGTCGAGGATGTTGATTCCGTCGGAGATGGACGGGAACAACCAGTCAAAGTTGTCCTCCTTGACACCTTGCGGAAAGAACGCGATGACTTCGAGAAGCCCTCGCGCGTCGGGGCCAAGTTCCTGGAAGGTCGGGGAAGCGAGCGAGAGTTCGATCGTAGCGGCGAGGCTCTTGTTGGGTTGCGCGTGAAGCATGCCCGTTCGTCGTCGTCCCCATTCCCTGGTCAGTCGGCTGGCGTCCCACCTGTTGTATTGGGCAACAGTAGCGAGTAGGGTGATGGAGAGGGGATGGAAGTCGAGTTGCTCTAAGATGTCGTTGACCAGACCCGACCGCTCGACATGCTTGCAGATCCGGTAGAACGTGTCACGTCCAGCCTCGATCGACAGTGTCGGGATGTCCAGAACCTCGCAGTTGGGAGGGATGGTGGAGATACGAGAGGTCAGGCAAAGGCAGATGTTCCTAAACTGACTCAATTCCTCTACCACCGCAGAGATTTCCGGAGTGCCTGTCCCCCGCGGGTCGAGAACGGATTCGGCGTTATCGAGAATTATGATCATCTCCTTTGAGGACAAGAATGGTCGTAGGGGGGCAAGATCCTCGGGATTTTCGATCGAGTCAGTACCAATGACCTTGGAGAGCCGACGGAGGAAATGAGAGGACAAGGGGGGGAATTGGTCGCAACGGATAAACCAACGGTTGTCACCAAACCGCTGCTTGATGCGGTTGTCGTGAAGGACGGTCAAAGCGATGGACGTCTTGCCAATCCCGCCGGCACCGATGAGAGCAATTGGAGTCAGATTTTTTGCGAGGCCGACGATCTTCTCGATCAGCTCGTCGCGTCCGAAGAAGTCCCTCGGCGGCGGGGGTGGGAGTTCTCCGGATATGCTAGATTCAAATGTGAGACATTGACTCATTAATAATCTGGATCGCTGACCTGCTTTGAGTCTGGGCGGTGATAAGCGTCCATCCAGTGACGTGAAGAGCATGAGTGTAACTTACTGTCCGATTTTGGCCATCACCCCCTTCCTCGCGTTTCGGCATGTCCCGGCGCATGTCAGAAACAACGGTGAGGGTGTTTACGACGGTTACGTGTGTATTTATTGCAACCTCAGCCTTAGGATGGATATTTAATAATAGCCGCGAAAAGGATGACGGAACGCACATTAAACACGAGAAGGATCCTGTTGAGGTCCGCCCTCCAAGTGGTGATTGTCTTCTGGTCGCTCTTTGCGTGGAAAAGTCGAGAAACTGCGCTCCGTTTACCCTGCTTGATGACCTCTCGTTGGATCTCGGTGACAGTCCTGAGGTCAGACCGAAAGCGTCGTCAATGAGGGGCCCGAAGTGTGCACCTCTGGTGTGCAGACTCACGTCGTCAGCTGGTTGATTGCCTCCAACATAGGCGTGCTGAGATCATTCGGGTTCTTCTCGCTCAGTCCTCTGTCGATGGCGCTGCAGACTTCGGCGCAGGCTAGCCCAAGTTCAACGTAATCCACCCGGTTGATCGTTGAATCCTAGGCGTATTTCAGCTCGAAGTCCGTCGACGTAAACTAAAGGGAAACACACCCTAATCATCGTGAGGATAGCGCTGACAGTGCCGAACACAGCCCTGAGCGGTGTGATATATGTGGCTTCCTTCGCAATATTCGCGGCCTCGATGGTAGCGTTCAGTGTGGAGAGGACGTTGTCTTGGCGATTTTGTCGTTGGGTCTCGATATCCATGAGTTTAGGGTAAACGTGGCACGAGAGAACGCCAACACGGGCGGGCTGTGATGACAGCCCCGTACCCTATAACGGCATCCCTGTGCCAACGGGTCCATGATCGAATTCACAAACGTACCAGCGTCTGGTGAATTCGAGGACGCGTCTGATCGATTGATCACCCAGGATTTTCCCTGGCACTTCTCGCTCGAAATGTCCCGAAGGAACGCTTTATTTACTGGTTTAGCCCCGCCGAATCGAACGAAACAGAGGGGTTGCTCTCCTATGCTCATCACATCTCGTAATCCCACCCGAATAAGATACCTGGACGCCCAGACGCCTGCGCTGCATGATCAGACTTCTCCTTCCCAACTCTAACCTCGTCTACCTGCTCGCCATGCAAATTCACCACATTAGCATCTGTCAGGAACGTCTCTTTGGCCAGGAATAACAATAAAGGGGTGGTGTACATTGCCCCTGAAGCGACAAAGAACCCGAGCGACCAGAGTATTGAAGGGATACGATGCGCCGCCTATGTAGACATTCGTGTTGATGGAATTGATGGGGGAGAGGTGGTATCGCTGTGATCGTCAGCGGAAAGTAGAGGTAGCCTCACAATCCCTCGTTTTTCGCATGTTGCTAGGGTGCACCAATTAGTTTCCGGAGAAATCATCGGGCGAAGCTGAACAAATGTCCTTACCGTAAAATCCAGGATATTCACAACTAACGCCGCGCAAAATACAGGCAAGGCGTTCAACGCCGTTGAATAGGCCCAGGAAGAGTCACCCCTTGTCGCGGTGGCGTGCGGAGTGAAAAGATCGTCGGACGAAGGGACTTTTACGAACGTCCAAGTGAGCAAGACGAGTCAAGAGGGTGGGACAATGAGCACTTTGGAGAATGGCCACCGGATCCTTTGCAAAGTGACGAGCATGAACTGGAATTGATTCGCAAGTAGCACACGACTCCTGTGTCGTGAGGTTTGAGTGGGCCGTTGGGAGGATTGGGGGCGGTTCGGCGCGCGGGGGCCTACAAAGTTTTTGGTGTTCCGTGGTGAAATCTTTATGGTGCTGGATCAGGAACCTAACGGAGATCCGTTGAGGACTGCGAGGGCAATACGAAATCTAGCACCAGTGGTTTCGTTGAAGACGACGACGGAAACGATGATGATCAGGTGTCCAAGAGCTATTGCCGGAAGAGCCTGTCGCCCAGCTGTCGCCCGAAACAAAGTTGAACTTCTTTTCTTCGCCTACGGTCTAAAAGCGGGTAACGCATACCAACTCTAGCAAGCATAGAACTCGCCAGCTCATCAACGGGAGCGTTTGCCGCGTCGCCTATCCGGTACGCAATTTCCTTGTCCGAAATTGTCGGGGACGGTCAAGAGGAGCAACAAATCGGGCCAAGAGTTACATGTTATATGTTACATGTCGCAAATAATCTACTAGTAGTACAGGGCTCGTGTGCGCAAACAGAACATGGGAGGCGGGGAGATGTATGTTACAGGGTACAAATTGATGGCAGGCGGTAGGAGAACAAACACGTCCACGAATAGAGATAGACAAAAGAGAGAACGTTCTCGAAGAGGGAAAAAAAAGAGGGAGGTACTGTCGGGATTGAATAGTCGACGTCACAATATTAAAGAACACAATGGTAGGCGGGAGAATGGGACAAGGCCTTGACGGCTTGCGGAAGAGTAGATCTGGAGATACCGAGGCAAGGCCGTCACTCTGACTCGGAAGCCCGGTCTGAACACGAGGAGTCAACGAGTGCGGCGTGTGCAATCATTTCGGGGGCTCACCACTGTCATCCGATTCAGAGGTAACCGCGCTGTCTATCGCTTCCTCGATATCCCGGAGGAGCCCCCTACAGTCCCCCAGCCATACGGGAAGCTCAAACTTCTCAAACATATCGACAGCGCGTAGTGCCTCTAATTTCGCCTCTTCGAGCCTGCGTTGCAGATACAGACGGTGGGCCTGCAAGAACACCGCAAAACCAAGGTGGTACACATTAACAACCGGGTATGACTTGAAATGTTCGATGTGAGTGTGGGCGTCGTCAGCCCTGCCCTGTGCGAGGTACAGTCTCGCCAAGGAGGAATGAACCCAAAACAGCTCTTCGCTCCAGTTGAGGGGGGACGCGATTCCAAGGGCTATCTCTAAATGGCTAACCGCTTTCGCTGTATTGCCCTTGGAACGATATATCTCGCCGAGAATCCGATGACATTGGGAAGTCAGCAATTCTTCGCCCTCTTCTGGGAGAAGATCGATCGCACGGGATACAGTTTCCTCCGCTGCGTCGAGCTGCTTGTTCCGATGCAACGCCCAAGCGAGGCCAACCAGAGACCCTACTTGTTCCACTGCGCCACCAAGCTGTTTGCTAATTTGGAATGCTTCTTCTGCCTGCCTCAACGCTTCTGCATAGAAGCCAGTCACCGTATTCACAAAAGATAGGTAAATCAATGTTTGAGCAACCTGATGGTCGTCACCTCGCTCCCTCCAGAGGTCCACGGCATGGGCAAAGAGTTGTTTGCTCTCTGTGTGGTTTCCAGCAGATATAAACAGAAATGAGAGCGCGAACAAGCACTGGGGCTTGGAGCGATGACTATCTGGGAGGCTTTCGATACTCGGCCCTAACGCAACAAGCCGCCCTTTGTACCAACGGAGGTGCCCCATGAAACTGACACAGGCGTCCCAAACGTCGTCCGAATTGGCATCGATTGTTGTGAAGACGTCAAGCAGATGCTCGACATTCCCATCCTCCAACGTAATCCATCGTGCCTCCACGAACCCGGGTTTTTGGGGATGAAGATCGACTGACAGCCGAATGAAGTAAGACTCCTTGGCCATGCAGAGGAGTGGAGATGACATCGGATCCTTGGGACAAAGGTGATCCCGAAGCGGCGCTAGCATCGTGACATAACCGTCACTTCGGTAGGTCAGGGAAAGGATACAGAACATATCGAGGATGTTGATTCCGTCGGAGATGGTCGGGAACAACCACTCGAAGTTGTCTTCATTGATCCCTTGGGGGAAGAACGCGATGACTCCCAGAAGTCCTCGCGCATCAGGGCCAAGTTCTTGGAACGTCGGCGAAGCGAGGGAGAGTTTGATCGTGGCGGCGAGACTCTTGTTGTGGTGTGCGTGAAGCATCCCTGTTCGCTGTCTTTTCCATTCCTCAGTTAGTCGTTTGGTGTTCCACGTATTGCGCTGGGCAACAGTGGCGAGTAAAGTGATGGAGAGGGGATGGAAGTCGAGTTGTTCCAAAATGTCGTTGATCAAATCTGACCGTTCCCCGATCTTGTAGATCTGATAGAACGCGTCACGTCCAGCCTCGACCGACAGTGTCCGGACGTTAAAAACCTCGCAGTTGGGAGGGATGATGGATATCCGAGAGGTGATACAAAGGCAGATGTTCCTGGACTGGCTCAATTCCTCCACCATGGAATAAATTTCCTGGCTACCCGCTCCCTGCGGATCGAGAATGGATTCGGCGTTGTCGAGAATTACGATCATCTCCTTTGAGGACAAGAATGGTCGTAAGGGGGTCAGATCCTCGGGGTTTTTGATGCCCGCACCAATGACCTCGGAGAGCCGGCGGAGGAAGTGAGCGGGTAAGGGGGGGAACTTGTCACAACGGATGAACCGGCGGAAGTCACCAAATCGCTGCTTGATGCGGTCGTCGTGAAGGACGGTCAATGCGATGGACGTCTTGCCGATCCCGCCGGCACCGATGAGAGCGATTGGAGTCAGATTTTTTGCGAGGTCGACGATCTTCTCGATCAGCTCGTCGCGTCCGAAGAAGTCCCTCGGCGGCGGGGGTGGGAGTTCTCCGGATATGCTAGATTCGAACATGAGGCAATGGCCCATTGGCAGTCTAGATCACTGACCTGTTTTGAGTCTAGATGAAGGTGAGCGTTTGTTCGGCGGCATGAATAGCACGAGAATCACTTACCATCCGATTTCGGTCGTCAGTTCCTTCCTCGCGTTTCTGCATCTCCCGGCGCATGTCAGAAATAACGGAGTGGATGTTTGCAACGATGGCATGTATGTTTGAAACGTCGTGATGAACATCGGAAACTGTGGAATTTATGTTTTCAACGCCGTGATGAACACCAGAAACGAGGGCGTGGGTGTTCACGACGGTCACATGTGTGCCTATCGCAAGCTCAGCCTGGGAAAAAAATATTTAATACTAGCCGCGTAAGGAACGATGGAACGCACGTTGAACACGAGGAGGATCCTGGTGAGGTCCGCCCTCCAGGTGGCGATCTTCTCCTTATCATTCTTTGCGTGGAAAAGTCGAGAGGCTGCGTTCCGTTTACCCTGCTTGGTGACCTTCTGTTGGATCCCCGTGACGACCCTAAGATCAGGCCGAGAGCACCGTCAACGAGGAACTCGAGATATGGACCGTGCACCATTGATGGTGTACCGACTCACGTCGTTAGTTGTCTGATTGCTTCCCACACAGAGTTGTTAAGGTCGCTCAACGTCTTCCCTTTCAACGCTTCGTAGAGGGCGATACAGACGTTGGCGCATTCCAGCCCAAGTTCGACGGAATCGACCTGGTTGATCATCGAATCCTAGGGACGTTTCAGCTCGCAATCGGTCATCATAAGCCAGAGGGAAACATACTCTGATCGCCACGAGGAGAACGCTGACAGTACCAAAAACAACCTTGGCTGGTATGATATCCGAGATCCCGCCCGCGAGATTCAAGACCTCGATGGCGGCATTCAGAGAGGAGATGGTGTTGCCTCGACGTTCCTGTTGTTGAGTCTCGGTACCCATGGAGAGTTCAAAGTCGACGTGGCACAAGAAAATGCTGACGCTGGCAGGCTGTGAGGCCTAAGGACGAACCTGTACCCTAATAAAGGCATGCCTAGTATGGGCAGATTTATGATTGGGTTCACGGTCGTACCAGCGTTTGGTGAACTTGAGGATGCGTTCGATCACCCGGGATCTGTCCCGTTCCTCGTTCAGATTGTCCTGAAGGAATTTGCTGGTTGTTGTATTGCGTCGCAAAATCTTAACAGAGCTTTCTCTTTGCCTCCGCCGAATCGAACGGCGAACGGGAGAGAATCCAGGCTACCTTGAGATCTCCTTCTCAGAGCTGCAGCATTAGGGACGCCGGTGACAACGTCGGTCGGACTTCGGGTTTCGCCCTTGCGAAGGGGCTCATCAGAGGGCTTACCCGCTACCCTAACCCGTCGTCGAAGATCCTAGTGTACTACCCATTTTTGGATATATCCATGAGGAGTCCGTGCTGTGCTCGTCTGTCAGCACGTTACGTCGCTGCATTTGACCTCAGGAGATGGGCGTAGTTAGGGGGATTGGCGTTGGAAACGGGAGTGCTCCCTACTCCGTCATTTTCTGACGCGGACCCTGCTTGACTTAGCGATAGCGGCGTTATCGCCAAACAGGGCCAACTGAATGCCTGCCATCGACAGGACTTTTCATGCAGAGATCTGTGCGTGAACGACCACCCACACCCGTTCAGTCGGTCTTCTCCGAAGATAGGGACCGAAACAACAAAGTGCTTTGACTTAGGTGAGAATCGAATCGAAGACGCCAATCCTGCGTCTATGAACCTGAATATAATAATCCGGGATCATGATCCCCGGGAATTGCCCCAAGAACGCCGTATATCCGTTCATAAAGGTGAGGGAGATATCCCTGAACACTATGCGCACAGTATTGGGCAGTCATTAGATCGATGAAGATCGATGAGACCAGTGCGGGGGGTGGTTTACCTAGCAAGGAACTCCCACGGACGAGGAGTTCATCCGCCCAAAAACGCATCAATGATCTGTCCTCTCCCGGAGTTGACACATTTTGGTCGGAGCACAGTCATACCATTGGTAGCATTCGGAGAATTCGCAGAACTACAACAATCCGCGGTCATCAACAACCAGGTAGTAGCCAAGGGAGAGGTGGATGAAGGGGGTTACACGTTCGTCCCAAGGGTGGCCGGGGTGGAAGAGAAGGACAAGAGAAGGCCAGGAAAACGCGGTAGGCCGGTTCGTCCACCGGTCGATGATTTAGTAGGTGCTACAGGACCTACCCGTCGTAGAGGATCGTCCCTGCACTAGTGACCGCAATACCGACGGAGCCAAAACACGCGAACGCGATTGATATAATGGCGGGTTGAACACCTTTCCTTAGCAACCACTGTATCAGTATTTGTCTCCCGTTTGTTTTGTAATGGGTAAGCCTCACGATCTTTCATTTATCACATATCACTGGGGGGCACCAACTGGTTTCCGGAAACCCAAGTGAAACGTTCAACGCCGTCAAATACGCCCAAGGAAAGTTGCTCCCCGTCGCGGTGGCGCGTAGAACGAAAAGGCAGCCGGAAGAAGGGTGGTATGATGAGCGCTTTGGCGAGGAATAGTCACCGGATCCTTTGCGAAGGAACGCGCATGAATGGGACTTGGATCACCCACCCAAGGTTGCAATATTCGTGTTCTTGGGAAGGTGGTTTGGAACGCGGGTGCGAAGGCTTGATCGGATCGCTTCTGGCAACATCCAAGGTGTACGAGCGGTCGCGCGCGCGCACCTGTGAGGGTCTGAATGTCAAACCGGAACACGGAAGGGACAGCTCGGGGTATGAAGCTGGAGCAGCCGAACCAGAAACCGAACGAAGAACTGTCGAGAGCTTCGGAAGGCTTACATAACACCAATGATTCCGTTGGAGAAAGTTATAACCAGGTGTCCGAGAGCTACTTTGCCGGAAGAGCCTGTCGCCTGAAACGTAAAGTCAAACTTCTTTTCTTCGCTCATGGCCCAAAAATAAGCAATGCATACAGACTTAATCCGCTGGCGAACGCGAGACTCGCCACTGGGTCACAGACAGGAAGGACCGTGGCGTCGTCTATCAAGTACCCACCCAACTTGGTTCCGAATCGACCAAGACAGTTTCGATGCCCGAGAATCGTCCTAGTGATGAACCCTTCGTTCAAGTTGACGGGACGTTCCTCGGCCGGGGTTTACAAATATTGTCAGGGACGGTCAAGGTGAGCAGCAAACCAAATTATGGGTCACTACACGTCACAAATGATCGACAGGGTATGCATAAACAAACGTAACGCAATCTGGAGGCGGAGATATTTACAACACAGAGCACAAATCGACGACGGATGATAGGGGAAAAAACATTGAATAATGTGCGTGAGTGGAGGAGTTGGATGAAAGAGAGAAGGTTCTCAAAGAGGACGTAGAAGAGGGAGACACAAGAATGAAACAAACACAACGGGGGGCGGGGTAATTTCTGTCACTCTGATTCGGTAGCCCACTCTGAACACGAAGGGTCAATGATTATGACATATGGCATCTTTCGGGGGGCTTACCACTGTCATCCGATTCACCGGAGAAAACTGGACTGTTTGTTTCCCCCCCAACACACTGGAGGAGGGTTATGCAGGTCTCCATCCCTTTCGGAGACCCAAGCTTCTTAAACGTATCGACAGCGCGTAGTGCCTCGGATCTCGCCTCTTCAATTCTGTGTTGTAGATACCAAGAGTAAGCCTGCAAGAGTGCCGCGCAACCAAGGTTGTATACGTCATCGACCACATACAACTTGGCACTTTTGATGTGAGCTTGAGCGTCGTCAAACCTGTTTTGTGAGAGAGACAGTCTCGCCGAGCGGAAATGGATCGAAAACAGCTCGTCGTGCCAGTTGAAAGAGGATGCGATTCCGAGGGCTACCCCGAAATGATTAGTCGCCTTCTCTCTATCGCCCTTGGAACCATATATATCGCCCAGAATCCGATGACATCGGCAGGCCAGGAATTCTTCGCCTTTCTCTGGGAGAAGACCAATCGCGCAGGATACGGCTTCCTCCGCAGCGTCGAGCTGCTTTGTAACATACAATACCCGAGCGAGGCTATGCAAACACTTTGCTTGTCCCACCGTGTCCCCGAGTTGTTTGAAAATTTCCAATCCTTCCTTCGCCTGTTGTACCCCTTTGTTATGGAAGCCAGACTCCCGGTTCGCATCGGACAGGCGACCCAACGTTCGAGCGATCTGACGGCCATCCCCTCGTTCTTTCTGGAGTTTTAAGGCATGGGCAAGGAGCTTTCTGCATTCCGTGTGGTTCCCAATCGAGCCAAACAACCGTGATAGCTCGAACAAGCACTTAGGCTTGGAACGATGGTCATCTGGGAGTCCTTTGATCTTGGGCTTCAACGCAACGAGACGCCCTTTGTGCCAAGAGAGATGCCTCGTGAAACCGGCGCAGGCATCCCAGACGCCAGCCGAATTTGCATCGATTGTCGTGAAGACGTCGAGCAGGTGCTCAACATTTCCATCCTCTGACGTGATCCACTGTGCCTCTCTGAAGCCAGGGTTATCGGGATGAAGATCGACCGATAACCGGGCGAAGTAAGACTCCTTGGCCATGCAGAGGAGTGGAGACGACAATGGATCCTTGGGACGAAGGTGATCTCGAAGTGGCGCGAGCATCGTGATGTAACCGTCACTTCGATATGTCAGGGAAAGGATACAGAATGTGTCGAGAATGTTGATTCCGTCGGAGATTGTCGGGAACAGCCACTCGAAGTTGTCTTCCTTGACACCTTGTGGCAAGAACGCGATGACTCCAAGAAGTCCTCGAGCGTTAGGGCCAAGTTCCTGGAAGGTTGGCGAAGCGAGTGAGAGCTCTATCGTGGCGGCAAGGCTCTTGTTGTGCTGTGTGTGAAGCATCCCGGTTCGCCGTCTTTCCCATTCTCTGGCCAGCCGATTGGCGTCCCACCTGTTGTACTGGGCAACTGTAGCGAGTAGGGTGATGGAGAGGGGATGGAAGTCGAGTTGTTTCAAAATGTTGTCGATACGATCGGATCGTTCACCGTGCTTGCAGATCCGATAGAATGTGTCATGTCCGGCAGCGACTGATAACGTTGGGATGTCCAGAACCTCGCAGTGGGGAGGGATGGTGGAGATGCGGGAGGTCAGGCACAGGCAGATGTTGCTGAATTGGCTTAATTCCTCCACTACGGCATATATCTCCTGACTGCCTGTTCCCTGCGGATCGAGAATAGATTCGGCGTTGTCAAGGATTATGATCATCTCCTTTGAGGATAGGAGTGGTCGTAGGGGTGTCAGGTCCTCGGGGTTTTCGATGCCAGCGCCGATGACCTTGGAGAGCCGGCGGAGAAAGTGAGCAGGCAAAGGGGAGAATTGGTCGCAACGGATGAACCGACGGTTGTCGCCAAACTGTTGCTTGATGCGGTTGTCGTGAAGAACGGCCAGGGCGATGGACGTCTTGCCGATACCACCGGCACCAATGAGAGCAATCGGAGTCAGAGTTTCTGCGAGGCCGACAATCCTCTCGATCAGCTCGTCGCGTCCGAAGAAGGCTCTCGGTGGCGGGGGTGGGGTTTCTCCGGATAGGCTAGATTCAAATGTAAGATGCGGGCACATCGGTGGTCCAGATCGCTCACCTATTTTGAGCCTAGGCGGTGTTAAGTGTTTGTTCGGAAACATAAAGAGCAAAAGTGGCACTTACTGTCCTGTTTTGGTCGTCAATCCCCTCCACGCGTTTCAGCATGTCCCGGCGTATGTCAGAAACGATGGTGTGGGTGTTCACGACGGTTACGTGTGTGTTTAATGTAATCTCAGTCTTGAGATAAACGTTTAATGACAGCCGGACAAGGAACGATGGAACGCACGTTGAACACAAGGAGAATTCTGTTGAGGTCCGCCCTCCAGGTGGCAATTGCGTCCTGATCTTCCTTTGCGTGGAAAAGTCGAGAGGCCCCGTTCCGTTTACCCTGCTTGATGACATTCCGTTGGATCTCCGCAACAGTTCTGAATTCAGGCCGAAAGCATCGTCATCAAGGAACTCGAAATGTGCACCGCACACCGCTGGCCTATGGACTCACGTCGTCAACTGCCCGATTGCTTCCAACACAGAGTCGCTGAGGTCGCTCAACGTCTTCCCCTTCAATCCTCTGTCGAGAGCGGTACAAACGTCGGCGCAGGCCAGCCCGAGTTCGACGTAATCTCCTTGGTTGATAATCGAATCCTACACACAAACTTCAACTTACAAAGATCCATGTAAACCATAAGGAAACTCACTCTGATCATTGTGAGGATGACACAGACGATACCGAAAACAGCCTTGGCCGGCATGACGCCCGAGAGTTCCTTCGCAAGGTTCAAGGCCTCGATGGTGACATTCAGCGAGGAGAGGACGTCGTCTTGACGTTTCTGTCGTCGAGCCTTGTGATCCATGGATTCAAAATCGGCGTGGTATGAGACAATGCTGTAACCTGCTAGTTAAGAGGACAAACCTGTGCCCAGATAACGGCATGTCTCGTGCCAACAAACCCATGATTGAATTCACGATTACGGCGCTGGCGTCTGGTCGGGTTTGAGTTGACGCGTCTGATCGCCCGGGATCTGTCCTGCCTCTCGCTCAGAAATGTCCTGAACGGATGTTCTATTTGCTGGTTGTTGTTCTATGTCGCGGAGTCTTAGCAAATTACTTGTCTTGAGCTCTGCCGAATCGGACAACAAACTGGAAACAATCCAGAATGTTTTGAGATCTGTCTCTCAGATATTGGGGACGCTGATGACAACATGAATTATTCACCCAGCTCTTTGTTTGAATTACCGTCGACGCTCCTGACCCAGGATCGAAATCTACTCGTGTATAACATCTGAGAATAAAATACGTGTATATTGAGAAGGGATTCCATCCCGTACTCAAACGCATCTCGCAACGCTGCCCGATCAAAACGCCCAGATCTCCCCTGGACGCATGACCCAACTTCTCCTTCTCAGCCTTAATTTCACCTACCCGCTGTTCGCGTAAATTCACGACCTCACCATCGTAGGGATGAATTTCTCGTTCAATTCGACGGGTTGTTGGCATTTCTCGGTCAGGGTTTACCTTGTTCGTCTGGGACGGTCAAGAAAGCAACATTGAATCAGACCGCGAGACACGCGTCGCGAATATTATACAGAGTCCGCA
>Ga0307513_10003654_pt1 | contig 20812 bp, 23 predicted proteins | sample 15_EM_MG_FD_202174 | JGI IMG/M metagenome (GOLD analysis project Ga0307513, IMG submission 202174) | Populus trichocarpa ectomycorrhiza microbial communities from riparian zone in the Pacific Northwest, United States - 15_EM | ecosystem: Host-associated > Plants > Roots > Unclassified | place...
TTGGTTTGTAGTCAACCTGGGACTCTCAATTCCACGTAATGCATGCGGTATCCAATAATGCATATTTCTGATAATGCATAGATTTGGGCGTCGACGGACCCTATGCATTATAGAATTTTCAACTGTAATACCAAAACCTGATGTATGGGCATGGAAGACGAAACGAATCCTCGAAAGCCCAAATTCTGACACTCTTCGGTGAGTTTCTAAACAATCACGAGCTGTACTTACAAGCTTTTTGAGGGCCGCTTTGTAGACCGAGGTCTGACTTGACAGGGCTTGTAAAACGAGCCAGACGACAGGCGTGAGGGGACGCACAAGTGGGAACCGACTCAGGTATAGCAGACAGATTGATGGAGAAGGATTGAGGAATGGCGATTTGAAGTTATTGAGTGCGTGGATATTGCGCTCGTCGCATGCCGCGATTTTCTTCGCACAGGTGCAGCAATGTAGTAATATCATGTCAGGCAATGTCACTTTCAAAAGCAGGAATATCAACGTGGTTTCTGACACTTTTGAGCCGTGTTGGAGAATTGCGATGTCGGTTCGCCACTCATCGTCGAATGCATTGATCTTCTGGAATTATTTTGGCCACCTAGATAAAGGGGTTCCAGGGTGTTCCTCCTCTCTGGGACGCTTGCGAGCGTGTCTGCCGCACTGCATTCAGATGGTGAATCAAGGCAACCGGTTGCGTTCTTTTCTGGCTTCTGGCCGCTGACCGGGCGCCTGTCACCTGCCTTCCACTTGACGTTGTCCTCTATCTCCGTCGTCCATCCTACTATGCCCAGCTTGAAAGTCGTCGGGCTTTCCGCTGCATCGATAGCTGTTGTTCTAGGCGCAATTGGATATCCACTCATCCTCAAGAACCTTTTACAGGCCGCTAATTATGGAGGTGACCTCATTCCTCGCGGAAATGGTGATTGCATCGTCGTTCCCGGTGCGTCTTCGAATCTCTCTGCCTGGTCTATACTCGTCATACTGACCACATAGTCCACCTCAGAGCTGGAAGGCTGCGAGAGTGCGTATATGTCGAATTCGTCATTGCTCTGACAGAGACTAAAGGCGCATAGAAATCGTTCTTCTCGCCGACCGCTGGCTCTACCTGGCTTGTTCGCCACTCGAGTCACGCACGGCATGGACTCCAGCGCTCGAAAGACTCTCCTTCGACCGTGTATCCCCGACTCCCGACTATATCGCTGTCCTCGACACGGCCACCGTCTCCTCGAGACCGAAATTCTGGCACATGCAAATGAAAAACCTACCGTCGGATTGGAAGGGATACCACGCGCACGGTATGGATGTAGTAGCGTCCACGGTACCCGGGGAGGAAGACATTGCGTGGGTGTACGCCGTGAACCACCGACCTCCTGAACCGGCTGCAGACGCAGACAAGGTGGGGGCGGACTCGGTGGTAGAAATATTCAAGACTAGAATTGGCGGCAGTGTGCTCGATCATGTCAGAACGGTTCGCAACGAGCGTGTTGTGACGCCGAACGATCTCGTGGGGCGGCCAGACGGGAAGGGGTTCTGGGTGAGCAATGACCATAGCACAAAGGTTGGACTGGTGAGTATACCACTCAATATTCTTGGTAACCCGGGTGATCGACCCATGTTCCGGCCAGTTCCGTGCGCTGCAAGTCTGGCTGCGCTTGACCAGCATTGGAATCACATATTGCCATATCGATCAGGGCTGCAGGTTTGCGGTCGAAGGCATCCCTGCGATCAACGGTCTCGCTCGGGCTCCTCCTGGATCCCGAGTAGGCGGACAGGATATCTTCTATGCGGCGGGTTATGGAGTGGAAGGCAGGATATTCGTGTTGGAGAAGCAATCGGATGAATCTCTTGTCCTGGTGGACACCATCGGAATTGGTGCGCTCTTTGCTTCAAACCACATGGGGAGGCTGACAGGCGGAACAGGCGGATCGATCGATAATCTGATGGTGGCACCAGACGGCACATTGTACGCTGCCGGTGAGCGTGTGCACATCGAAGATGTTTTTCATCGCTTACGTCGGTCCCTCAGTACTCCCCAAAGTGCTTCATTTTATTGGTGCAATGGTTCAGAACCCTCGCGCAAATATTAGCCCATCATCGGTCACCAAGGTGTCCATAAACACTGGACACGATGCATACTTTGGACAGAAGTATAAAGTGGAGGAGGTGCGCCTGCCAAGTGTCCTGACTCGGCGAGTGGGAAGGACTGACGGTCGACCTCGCTAGGTGTTCATGGACAATGGGACTGTAATTTCAGGTGCTACCACTGGGACGTGGGATTCCACCCAGGGTCGCTTGTATCTCAGCGGTGAGGCCTTGGTTTGGGGGTTGGCGAGTAAAAGGCACTGACAAGTCCACAGGACTAGTGACAAAGGGTATGGTGGCCTGCAAGCTCTGAAAGGAAGAGATAGCGGAGAGTACGATGGAGAGTACGAAGATAGAGGTCTTGTTGGATGACGGGAAATAGGCGACCAGTGTTCGACTAAGATGGCACGTAGCGGTTTTTGAAGAAGGACATATTCATTTCTATTCACACTGATCCCTCAAAAGCAGGACAGGTCCTGCTTCGACCAGGACCAGCATGGCAGCGGCCGTCATACCCTCGTTCTGATATATTCCAACATCACCTTCTTTGATTTTGAGTTTTTCTTTGATAAGAGAATATAGTTTCCTTCCCTTCTGACATGCAGGAATCCCTCGCTGTCCCAACTGCAAGCAAGGCCGGGCGGTCTGGACCTCCACGCGTCTGATTAGCAAAGAACTTCATTGAATATCCAGTCGCATGATCATTAACGTCTTCTACAGAAGCGGCCTGCTCCGGACCACTTCAAATCTTTGATGTCGACGGCCACTGAACGCACACAAAATAGAACCAATTGGCTTTGGGTAGGGCATACGCCCACGTGCTATGTCGCAGTCTCTGCAGCGTGGCTCCTTTTCTTCCTGCCGACCACGCTTCTGACACGCCAGCGTTTTGTTGGACATGTTTGACCGCTAATTCATTCCTCTAATTTATCTACACTCTTCCTATTTCTCATCTTAAAGGGTTGTGTGCTTGAGTGTGCTAAAATAGCCCAACAGTTATGGTCACAAGGTGTGTAAAAACTTCCACATTAAATCCATTGGCCCCATTCAAGTCTAGTTGGTTATGGCAAGTCAAAATACATGCTAAGGTAGTCATATAAACTCTCTGGACGGACTGTCATTTTTCGTTTTCATTTACGCGTACGAATCGTTCTCATCAAATGTTGAAGATATCTAGGTATGTATACGCTGTCGCAATCCGCCGTCCTCCATAGTAATTGCCGTCGTTTGCCCAAGAAATCGCATCGGATTTTGTCAATGCCGCTTACAAAATAGCCAAAGCATGAGCAAAGCAAGTGACATATAACCCAGCACACATCTGAATAATTATATAGTCATTCAATTTGGTGAACTGTGTGGTCTAGTCCATCCTGTTGAGACGAAGGAATTCAAACCTGGGCCTCGGCTGGGGTTGGCGGGCCATTTTTAACATCAGACTCAAGTTCGAGAATGCCAGAAACGAAAAGGAAATGATTTGAAAAGAGTTCAGTGGACGGGAAACTGGTGGACTACTTTCACTGGTCTGTGGAAGCCGGTAATGTGAGTGGTTTGGACGACGACCGAAGTTAAATCGGTATTTTAGAATACAGAAAGAATCAGTTATGCAGGATTCACATTCTCCTGTACAAAGAATCTCGAAATTGCGGTTTTATATTATGTAAGCTCCTCCCTAGAGTAGATAGTATGACGTGTGTGACCTAGGTTGAGAGTTCATACATACCTTTATTGCTCACAGAGTTGATGAGTCTGGCCGGTGACAAAGCCATTTATTCAGCAACTTTCTATCTATCGATCGCCATTCAGTCTTCAAAGGCAATACGTTTGGTTCCTGTCACCTGCATTCGGAGCACCTGCGTTCTTGCCAGAATCTCCATGCCGGCTGGCCGAGACGGGACATCTAGCGCCGACCTGTCTATGTACGGCTCGGGCTGATCTGGTGGTCCAAAGAACTCCATGGGTTGGAGTCACTCCCACTCGCAAATCTCCCAACAGCTCGGCACCGAGGTGGTGAACAAACATCACGGACAGTCCAGTCTGGAAAGAACCCACAGTCATGCTCCTGAGCGAGAAGTATGCCTATCTCATCGAGAAATATCGTGATACTAACCTGTGCCAGAGATAGTGCGAAATCTAAGACCGTGGCCTCGGGAGCGCCCCGATTGTTGGTTGAGGCGCCGGGGCTACCAAAGAATTGGACCACGGAGGAGGTCGCACAGCGCGACGAGATCCTGATGATGATAGAGGACGATCTCCAGCTCATCTCCGCCGCCGAGGTGGCCCTGGCACGAGCGAAACAACGAGAGGTCAAGGCAACTGGAGAATTCGAGAAAATACGGCGTCGCTACGAGGAAGCCCGAGCCGCGCAAGCACTCGCAGCGCACAACGTCTCGTTCCTCGAGGATCACATTCAAGAGCTCAAGGATGGTATCGAAGCAAAACGAGGGATGCTGCACCCGATTCGGCGGATCCCTGATACCATTCTTGAACTCATATTACATCTCTCGCTCGATTTCGCGGAAGAAATCACCACCAACTCGACGGAGCTCATGAGTGTCACGGCTGTATGTCGGCATTGGCGGCATATCGCTCTCCTATGCGCTTCCCTGTGGCGAAATATACCAATACGACCACGACGGCCTGGATCTATATCGCTTTTCAAAGAATTTGTGCTAAGATCAGGGAAGAAAGACGTCACCATCGTCTTGTTCGACCTGGAGATTGACGATCATTCGGATAGCGGTCACGACTTTCGCAGTCTTGGGCAAATATTTGAGAACAGCGGGCTACCTGTCGAGTCTATTGTACAAATGGTCATCCGGCCGATTATATCCGCACATCTACCTAATCTGTCGAGTTGGGGAGTAACGCTCCCCAAAGTCACTCATCTTGATATCACCGCGAAGCCTCTTCGCCCGCATGGAACTGCTCCATCATTTTTCCTCACACACTTCCCCAATCTCCAGACGCTTGGATTTTGGGCAACGTGGATGTGGCCAATTTTCTCAAATGAAGTTCAACACGTCGAGTCCCTCTCCTTCCTCGACATGCAAAGTCTCCGACCCGATACCCTCAAAGGCATACTAGACCAAGCCACAAACGTCACCGACCTCGATCTCAGCATTGACGTCTACTTTGGTGGAGATCCGGAAACCGCCTCGCTCGGCTCGTTCCAGCACAACTCGCTCACATGGCTTGGCCTCGACGCAGTTGACATCTTGTATACTGCATACGCCTTTTGCGGGGACGTATCTTTCCCGAATCTTGACTGGCTCTGTATTTGCTTCGAAACCAAACGAGGAATGCCCAATAGCGGTTTCCCAACCGAGACATTCCATGCTCGGTTAGAGGCACTCATGACAGTTATGGGGGACTGTCCCAAGCTGGTCAATTTCCAAGTGTGCTTGCGCGACGGTGGAGTCTTCCCTTGTGGGGACGAGGCAAAGCGCCAGCTGATGGCCCTACGGTTCCTCCCCCGCATAAAGTATCTCATGATCCGCCCATTCCGCCCAAGCGAGTCGGGGTTTGCCTTCCTCGCCGTTCTGAAGCAAACCCTTTCTGCTACATCCCTCTCCTCGAGCGTAATATGGCCCCATCTAGAGAAGCTCGACGTAGAAAATACGCGTAGCTTTCCTGTGGATATGGTTCTGAGCACTGTCAAGGCTAGACGGGAGCCCGTGCGCCCGCCGTCGATGCAGATTGCAAAGATCTCTGAAGTAAATTTCTACAACTGCGATCCTTTGACCGTAGAGGAGAAGCGAGAGTTGGATGCGTTGCTTGTACTCCCTGAGGCTTGTATGTTTCTTGTTTTGAACTTATTTGTAGCTTTTACAGATGCTAACACACTGGCAGCTCCTGCAAGTCAACCTACCTTCCTTCGCTGGTTATGTCAATACCCAACCTTTTGAAACCGACTTTTGGAACACAATGTCTGGATTCTGTCCTCTTGTCCGTTGAGCAATTTTCTGCATGTAAGGGTTGTAGATGTGTAGGCGGAGCAAGTATTTACCCATAGGTTATCTATCAGCTTTTTATTCTGACAAATACATATGGTCCAGAAGATGAAACGTTGAGAGAGAGTTGACTTTCGCATATAAAGCACAATTCTTTAGAATAAATACCACCAGTGGGAGCCTGGGTGGAGGAGGCAAACCTGGTTGCCCCCCCAAATTAAAGGCCATCCACCAGATGCATTCGCGAATTCATGTTTATAATATCCCACTTGAAATATTCATATTGGCTCCCAATGTAGTGCTGGGTTGAGATGGTCAAGAGCCTCTCGGTAGAATACATGGTCGGTCTTACATTAATAGCAATGGTTCTTGGGCGGTGAGCTATTGACACAACAGTGGGTGGTTATGATTGCTAGCACTGGAAGGGCGATATACCAAGTTGGAAATGAACTTTTTTATATACGAACATCACAATCCGCTGCGATCTGATATTAGTTGTAGCTGCTGAGGTGGCATTTATTTGGGTATTGATGTGATGATATGAATAATGGGATAAGAGGGATAGAAGGAACACTGACTGCTTGTTAAGAGAGCTTAAATTTAACGGTATACCAGGGCTCTGTCATCCAGGTGCACCACCGATTGCAATAGCAAATGGGCGGCACCACCATCGAGAAGGCACGATCCATTCCATACATTTTGAGCAAGAGTAAGCACCGTGCTCTCTAAGGGCCGGCCATGGTTCGTTTAAGAGTGGCAAATTACGTTCCCGTGCAGGTGCAACCACTATGGTTGTAATGGTGGGATTATTCAGCTGTGATTATTGTGTTAACCTCCCAGGTACACGTAAGTAGAATTTCCAAAATACAACATGCATAGCGGGCATCATGTGCTCCATGACTAACAACGCAAATGTCAAACTGGTCAGTTCGCCAACTTTAGCCTGGTGGTAATAGTAAACGTCACACCTAACATTCTCATAGTACAGTTGAGGAACAGTTGAGGAACAGTTGAGGAACAGTGCTGGGATTTGTAGATGTACATTCGGCCGGTCAGGTTTGCCTTATCGGGACATATGGATTTAACCTGAAGGGCACGTAACGGCATGTTGTTTTGAGGGAGGCGATGCAGGGTTTCTGATACCGCGCGAGCCGGGCGAGTGAGACCGCTATGATGGCGATGGAATGACGTCAAACGGGGGTTGAGTTTCCGAGGACGAACATCGAAAGACATATGTGTTCTGCTTTATTTTCGACTCAAGAACCCGTATCAGAACGCCCACGGGTCTATATTTGCTCATCGAATGCGTAATGAGCGTAGGTCCCAGTCGGCGGTCGACGTCATCGGAGGGGCCGAGGCTCCATGCACAGAGTCTGCAAAACTTGTTCTACTTGACCTCGGACGCACGAGCATTATTTGTCAGACATTGGATAGTAAGCAAATATTGCCACTCCCACCAACTCCTTCCCCCGAGACCCCTCTCCGACTCTTCGACTAATGATGGAGTCACCAGGCCCAACAAGCTCTACTTCAACTTCTTTGGTCGCAACGAGCCGTCCACGTTTGGCAGTTACGATGTCCAGCATTAGGAAGGCCATTTCCAAGGTCAACCCTCGCCATCCCAGCCGCACAATCTCGGATGCTTCCAATGGCTCTAATCAATCCACTGATGGCGTTCCTACCACCGTCTCCGACTCCACATCTCACGGCCTACCAGTTCGGAACCCTTCCGCCGATACAGCCAGCTCCCCGCGCCGGCGCACCCGCAAGCTATCTGTTACCGAGCAGAAGTTAGAACGCAAGGCCGAACGTGAGCAAAAGGAAACGGCCGAGGCCGAGGCCAGGGCTGAAAGAGCGAGGGCCGCATACGAAAAGGCGCGAACATTAAGAGGCACAAGGCTATCGGGGTTTGAGTTGTACTGAAGCCAGATATTCAGGACCATTTGCACCATAATTATGGCGACCTGCCGGTGAATCAGTCACAATCCGATCAGAGTACGTTGTGTATGAAAGGAAACACGAGGAAATAACCTCTTACCATTCTGTAGCCCACAAGCTCAATTCTTTGACTTCGATTGGGTCTACCGAGCCCGGCACGCGCGTCACAGTACGAGCACGAGTTCATCACTCACGCCCATTAGGTATTGGTTAGCTATGTTATTACCTCCAATGGGCCCACTGAAGTGCGTTCCAGGTGCCAAGATTGTCTTCCTCATCCTCCGGCATCAGTTGACAACTGTCCAGGCCGTGTTGACAGAAGAGGAGGGGATCACCTCGCAGAACATGGTCCGGTGGGCTGAGGGAATCGCAAGAGAGTCAGTCGTCCTCGTCGATGGTGTTACCCAGGAACCAGATGGTCAAACAGAAGTCAAGTCAGCGACGGTGCGCAACGTCGAGATCAAAGTGGACAAGGTGTGTTCCAACAATCGGTTATTATGTTGGCTAACAGTCCTCTTGGTCGCCATCAGCTCTTCGTTGTCGCTCACCCGTCCTCCTGTTTACCGTTTCAAGTCGAACAGGTGTCCCGCCCGACAGACTCAACCAACGTTCATGTCGGAGACCATACTCGGTACAACAATCGTGTACTCGACCTCCGTGTACGTTCTTATAACGCGCCTAGGGGGCTTGCTTGTTGACCTACTTAACCCCCACCAAGTCTTCCGTCAATCAAGCAATCTTCCGTATCAAGTCGGCTGCATGCGCTTTCTTCCGACAAGCCCTTGTCTCCAAAGGGTTCATCGAAATCCATTCGTCAAAGTTCCAGGAGTCTGGTACCGAATCTGGCGCGGAGGTCTTCAAAGTCGACTACTTCCGCCATCCCACTTTTCTCGCGCAGTCTCCTCAACTCGCCAAGCAAATGGCCATTGCAGCCGATATGGAGCGCGTATTTGAGATCGGACCTGTATTTCGTGCGGAGAACTCGAATACTCATCGTCACCTAACCGAGTTCACCGGGCTGGATTTAGAAATGGCCATCGAGAACCACTATCACGAAGTTATCGATGTGATTGATGAGGTGTTCTTGATTATCTTCAGAGGACTACAGGGCGAGTATCGAGCAGAAGTTTGTATACTCAACACTGGCAAGGTGACTTTGACTTCTAACTCCGTCCCCCCAGATTGAAGCGGTCAAGAAGGTCTTCCCTCATGAAGACCTCGTGTTCCCTGATAAGACTCTCCGCCTTACTTTCACCGAAGGCATTCAATTACTGAAGGAGAGCGGCTGGAAGAGTGATGACGGGGGCGAGCCGAGCGAGGAGGACGACCTGAACATTGTCAAGGAGAGGAAGTTGGGTCAAATTGTCAAGGAGAGGTACGGGACAGATTATTTTATCCTTGGTGAGTCTGCGGCGCATCGTGTATTTATAATTAGCCGGGCTGACTTGACATTGTATCAATAGATAAGTTCCCACTGTCTGTTCGTCCATTCTACACTATGCCCGACCCTAATTCATCGGTATGGTCCTTCCACGGTCTTAGGTGAATGTAAATTGCTGACCGTCCTTGTCTACCTCAGAAATTCTCAAACTCGTTCGACATCTTTCTCAGAGGAGAGGAGATTCTCTCTGGAGCCCAACGGGTACACGATGCTCCGATGTTGGTCGAGCGAATGAAGAAAGCACACATTGACCCCGACACGATGAAAGCCTATGTCGACGGGTTCCGCTTTGGTTGTCCACCGGTAAGGCATTAGTACCATACCATCGTGATCGATGAATTATTTTATTTTATTTTTTGGCTAATACATACCCCAGCATGGCGGAGGAGGTATTGGTCTTGAGCGACTCATAATGCTCTTCCTCAAACTCGGCGACATCCGACGTGCTTCCTTCACCCCTCGTGACCCCAGGAGTTTCACCGTACCGGAACAGAACCCTGCTGAGGCTTGCCAGGCTGTCGCTGTCGCCCAGATTCTACACGGCCCGGAATCCACCACTATCCAGCCAGGGAAGACGAGGTGGACAGGCGAGCTCCCTCCGTTAGCAAATGTGAGCTCACTTAGTCTCAACATCTGCTATAAACCGACTCATCGGGATGGGTCGTTTCTCTCTTCTTAGCTCATTGCAAAGTATGGGGATGCAACCAATACCTCATGGCTTGACCCGGCCTGGACTGTATGGAGACACAAGGAAACCGGCGCTGCTGTGGGGTATATTCCGCAAAACGGCTTCGCAGTTACCTTTGGGAGCCCGCTCTGCGAGAAGGATCAGATCCCTCGTGTGGTCAAAGCTTACCTCAAGGAGCTCGATCGACTTTCGCTCAAACCAATATGGTGTTGTGTCGACAGGGAGACCGAGGCATATCTCGCCGAGGAACTCGGTTGGAGCGCGCTCATCGTCTCCGCCGAGGAAAGACTGGACCCTACCGAGGCTGACCCCGAACAGAAGGACAAGACTATGCGGAGAAAGATTCACCGTGCGGAGAGGGAGGGCGTAAAAGTGCACGAGATTGATGGTGTCCCCTCGGCGGAACTCCAAAAGCGCATTGAGCAGAGATGTCAAGAGTGGAATGCAAATCGCAAGGGAGCGCAGATTCACCTTACGAGTGTACGACCATTTGACGACGTTGAGCATCGGAGATACTTTTACACCACCGACAACAATGGCGAGGTACGTCTTGGTCCTCTTACTACTACTAGGGAATAATGTCGGTTTAACTCTGAGGGCCTTTTTGTGTAGATCTGCGCCCTGGTCGTTCTTGCTCAGCTTGCAGTGGTCTACGGTTTCCAGATCAAGTGGGCGCTGGATTTCCCTGGTGCGCCTCTCGGGACGATCGAGTATATTCTCTCGTATGTCATCAAGAAGTTGGGAGAAGCCGGTGTGCGCTCCGCGACGTTTGGTCCCGGTGCAGCCGACAATTTACAGCGAGTGGAGAATATTAACGGGTTCCGAGTACGGACGCTCGAACGGGCTTATAACGGCCTATCGCACACTTTCCACCTGAACTCCAAGGGCGACTTTAGGACCAAGTTTGGCATTGAGCAGGATCCGGTGTGTACTATTCCAGCATATAAAGGCTCAGACGACGAGATGCAACTGAAAAGCTACCTTGCAGCTCTATGTTTGTTATCCAAAGGGCAAACTAGGTATCAAGGGTATTGAGGCAATTATGCAAATGCTTCAGAGGCCCAAGTCGGATTCTAGCTAACTTCATGCTCGTCCCTCGACTAGCGTACTCCTTTATGTTTTGTTGTCAACAACATTTCCCGCCCATACACGAAAGGTGGGTCCTCAATGCCTGGCGGACATGATGCTCTCGAGATGTATTTAATATAACTGGTGGTTGCACGAGAAGTTTGGAGTAATCAAGCTTACTGCTCTCATCCGCACCTTAGCGATTTAGAGGGTGCATCTGAGATTTTCAGATGGTGGCGGGTGGGACCAAAGTTAGACCGAGTTTATCCTCAGCCACTTCCACGTAAATTTCCTGCTCTCAGCAGCAAGATCTCCAGAAGTTCACCTTCTATCAATACACTAGTACGCCACTCTCAACTCGGACGTCGTCGAACGAAACCCGGAGTTGACGCAGTATTTTTGTTGTGCAGCAGTCCGATTACCATGTCGAAGTCTCAAAAGTCTCAGTACTACCTTAACAAGGTACATTTTGCCTCCGATCCAGACCGATAACAGCACGGACTGGATTTTTTTTACCCAGTGCACCGACGCCGCGTCCAAGTCAGAGATGTTGTTCAAGTTAGGCGCCGTCCTCGTCAAGGGCGGCAAGGTTATATCCACAGGTCATAATCACCATCGTACCCACTATGACGGCAATGATGTAAAGCGCAAGCCCGTGAGCATGCATGCGGAAATGCATGCAATCTTCAATGCTTGTGTGCGTGTATTTCTCTCTCTCGCTCAGATAAATACTCGTCGTAGACCCTCTGACTTCCCACCGATCTACACATATTTTATTCTCTATGGACTCTGGCTCCAGACTGATACCACTGCCTCAGGGTGCGGCCCCCTCATTCAGCCAGCAATTTGTTCAAGGGGATATCGTCAATCAAGATCAAGGAGCACAAGGAAGTCAACGAGGCGACCAACGACGAGCTTTCGCGCTTCACGTGGCCGAGTCTCGTTTTAAAGCGGGCCCAGACCAAGCAGACACAGCGACAAGAAAAGCGATTCCGACCACAGCGATTGCAACACTGCCGGTCAAACCGAAACCGAAACCGAAAGGGGGAGCAGGGGCAGGAGGGGCACGGGCAAATGACGATCGGCTATCAGCACCAGTACCCTACCGACGAGCCCCCACTCTCACGCCAATGTGGCGTTTTGAACCGTGCGAAGGATTTGAAGGCAAAGAATATGAAGAATGGTGCAAGTCGACAGCACGGTCGGGTTTACGGCTCCAAGCGCGGGTTGAATGGTGATCGGAGCAGTGGTGGTAGTTGTTCTGTTACCACCGGTGGCCGGGGCCAGACGACCTTTGGCCCTGCTACCCTCGCGTCTCCCCGTCCCCGTCGTCCCAGAACCCGTGTCAACGGCGCAGACATCTACGTGGTACGGACGACCAAGAAGGGCCTGGGGAATGCCAAGCCCTGCTGGAGGTGCCTTGAGTGGTGTCGATGGGCTGGCGTGAGGCGTATTTTTTACTGGGACGCATCAGTCGGCGATGATGATGATGATGACGGTGACCGGCTGAGCAGCAGCGAGTATTCTAGTGATAGCGCAAGTCTCGACAGCACCGATACATGGGAAAAGCCTAAGGGTAGGTGGGAGGTGGTGAAGGTTAATAATTGTCGCGTGGAGGATTGCTACATAACTACCTCTGATGGTCGGCTCCTTTCTGGTGAGGTAGGTATAGATTCTTTTCAGCCCCAGCTACCATGGTTGGCGACTCGCATTACTGACTCTGCTGTTCGCAGGTTTGACAAAATTGTTTCCTTGACGGCTCGTATGTGGAAATATTGTTACGATTTTCGGGCCCATGACTCTCTTACCCTTGAGAAGCATACAACCAACCCCTTTGCAACACTGCAAAACGCCGACATTCCGCTCTCGTACCCACGAGTGGATATCGCGATCATTGTCTTGATCAGGGGAAGAACTATAAGACATTTATTTCGGTTGCTTCTTTGATACCCTAATGAAGGGACCTTACGAGGTGTCTGAAATTTTTTTGAATACTGACGGCTCTTTGTATCATTTGGAACCTGCTTCGAACCTAGCGTACAATATAGAGTAATCTTATCCATCGCCCCCCGAATCCAGAGACCTTCTGGGACGCAATCTCGGCTTTTCAGTTTCGGTTTTGTCCTGCCATTTCCAAGTCTCCTGCAGAGAACATGAGAAGTGTTAGTATCGTACGCGTGCCATTGGAACCTCTTCTTGATACGATGGGTGAAACGCACTCTGAAGGCTCTGGTTTAATCGAGCGCAGAGTCCACAACCTTGGACTGGAGCGCAGTAGGAGGCTCAATAACACAGTACCACGCGTTATATTCCAGCCAGTGTATAGATTTAAGGCGTCACTTCCAGGAGGTACTCATCCAAGAAGCTGAGAAACCAGCCGTCCCTCCAACCTAGCGTCGGGGAGGTGCTCTGCTTATCCCCATGTAGCATTAGTATAGGAAATCTTTCATGTTGCATGACTGGCCCTCGAGTCTACGATGTGTACCTCCACCAACTCTCCATACCCACTCAGCTCAACGATTGAGTTCCGAAATACCTCCTCTATTTCCTCCTGCATCCACTTGGATATATAAAGAAATTTGACTTGCGGGAACTTTTTCAACAAAGTCCCCAAGTCCCAGTACCACTCTGAGTTCCCTCCTTCCACCATCGGTGACAAGCGAGCATAGATTTGGTGACACGAGGGTGGGACTAGGGTGTGAAGGTCCGCAATGGATGCGCGTCCCTTCTTGTCGTCCTCGATATGGAGCTCCAGTAGGGACGGTGCAACGAGTTGGAGGAGTATGTCCTTCGGTATAGCACCCCGCACGGTGAGTGTGTGGAGGAGAGGGATTTGCAACGGCTCATCGGCGTGAAATGAGGTTTGGTTGTATTCCGGGTCTCCGCCAACCCCGTTCGACAGGACTAGGACTTCCAGGGAAGTGAACCTTGCAATGCAAAGTATGTCGTAACCCATCCACAGTCCGTTATTGTTGAACGAGAGGGACTTGACGCGAGCGAAATCCTGGTTCGAAAAGAAGCAGTGTTTTTCATGGTGGTCGGATAATTCGACCTCTACGAGCGAAGGACAGTGGGGGAAGTCGGAATCGAATTCAAACTCAAACTTGGAGACACTTAAGGAGCGAAGCAATGGGAGTTGTGGCGGAAAAATGTCGAGCACGTGTGTCTCAAGGTCGTATTCAAACTCGCAGCGCCAGATTAGTGATTCGCATCGCTTGATATGCTCCCCATCCGACTGTGTCATTACTTCAAGGAGATAAAGGAAGCGATCGATGGGTTGCTCGACAGAAAGATCGAGGGTACTGTCGGGGGAGGGATGAAAGTGCTCAAGGTCATCACATCCCAGTCGAAGATGTAGTGGTAGGGAGGAGCTACGATCAAGGCACTGCTCGAGGAAAGCGCATGTTGTCGAGATCGGGATGTCCTTGAAATATGTAAAAAAGGGACTGTCAAGAAAGATTCTCGTCCAGAGCTGGGGATGTTGAACGGAAGCGGTGTACCACAATTTGCTGACAAATATGACGTGCCGAAGCGAAAGCGGCCCGTCCACACAAACCATGTAGTGGAATATTTCCCCAAGAATCTCGAACGGAAGCCAAGCATTCCGAACACTCTTCTTGGCCTCGGTGTCCGTATCTGCCATTGCAGTGAGAATAATTCCGGTATTAAGGCCCAGCTCCTTGTCTAAGCATTGATCGATTTAGCACGTCTCAGGACATCGGCCTGAGGAAGGACGAAGTTCACCTTTTGTGGACTATGACTATCTTGATCTTTCAAGCGATATATTATAGGGTTTCCGAGCGTCTTTTACGTTTACTGTAGCTGGGAGGGGACAAAGATGTTCCCGCCATGCTTGTCGGTTTCAGGACCCCTCGAGTGGGGCGCTGCAGGACTATACTTTGGCTGGCTCCTGTATTGATCAACACGTCCTGATTATACGTCGTTGCCTTTGGAGCTCTCTCAGAGCCGTTCGGACTCTGCCGACGGATGCTGAGGCTACGCACAGCGCATTCGATCCATATAGTTTCTTGAATGTTGAGTGTAGATTGTTTTAGCAAGTTGCTAGCAGAGTGTTGGCTGTGAGCGCCCGTAAATATTTATTGGAAGATACCTTCGCCCATGGCCAGCTGCATGGCTTGCGCGACACGATGGCGCCATTCTCCGTCTAGCAGCACTACCTTATATCGGGCAACCCGCACAGAGCACAGTACGTACATGCGACGCGGTGGCTTGTTCAAATGGTGCATAGCGAGATGCCGACATCGCAGGAATTAAGGGGTTTGGTTCAGCGGGGTAGATGGAGATTTTCGATATATTTAGGCGTATCCGTATACTGTAATATACCCTCACGGAACGGAACCGAGACTCCGCCTAAGCCAATGGCGTAACGCGGCCAAGACGACTCACTCCTCTCCCCAGCCCCAGACCTAGATCGACGTGTCTGTACGTGAGTATCCCAGATGACTATCAAATAAGCGGATTATCGGTCCTTAAGTTGACTGTATAACTTCCCTAAGGATTCCGTCCGGGTCTTCACGTACACAGCCGCACGAGCCCACAATAGTACGGGTCATATCTCCTCCAAAACCGAATATCCTGATGGCCTATTGAAGCACCTCCTGGCGTTACACTATATCACAAAGGCGCAGTGACCGGCACATATTAGGCCGGTTGGCCGGGACCGTCGGAAAGAAAAAAGAATAATGTCAATCCACCTCATTTGGGCAGGTGTGACCGATCAGGCCCGAAGTGCACCCGAAATTATTTTATTACGAGCCAACGGTCGGCGAGTGAAGTGGCCGATGACAGCGGGACCTCTTTCTCATCCAAGCGCAAGCGCGTCCTCGACGGTTAAATGTTTGACGGTCAAATGTACACGTCATAGGGGCTATCTGTTCGACTTGTGGGTTCCATGAAAGTAAATATACATAGATGGCGAAGCCATGGTTGAATGTGGCCCACTCAGTACTGGTTCGCTGGATATCTGGTCCATAAAGAGTTGCGGCCATAATCTGAATGGAGGTCGCCTTGCACAGTGCAAACCCATTAGGCTCAGGTTAAGGACTGGGCTCATAAGATGGGGGCAGGGGCTGACAAAGTTGACTTACACTTCCAGGTCATCGGCAAATATAAAATGGGTGCATTCCGATCATCGAGACCCCCATCCATCCGCCTTCCAAGCGCACTCTCGTCTCTTCTCGTCCCTCAGCAGCTTCTAACACAAATCAAAGAGTATGTAATACCTCATAAAAATTATCCTACAGAAGGTGTCCGACTCGAAATTGAGGCTTTGCAAAGATATAACAATGCCTATCGTCCTACTCACTGAGAGAAGTACATGTGGTGTTTTTCACCACAAGTCCGGATCATCACAGTTTGGATTTTACTATTTGCCAGGGAGAATATTAACCATATGATCATTTCTCATGTACATAGTTCTGACATGGAGTACTTACTTTGTGTACTTCACTCCACACTGCACCATAAACATCAAAGTTTTGGAGCACATACCACCCTGGGGCACACCTCTGTTAATGGTCGATCGAGACCCTGGTGAAATGATCCGGCTTATCCAAGCCTCGGGAAGCCACGACCTATCGCTCGCTGTGGCTGGGGCTCGGCACCGTTTGCGGGCTTTGCGCTTGGCAGACTCCCCGTCAAGTGTATGCACCTATGAACGACTTACAGGTGCATGACAAAAATGAAGCATAGAAGTTCAATATATTGATTATGGCCATACGAGAACGAGAAGCCAGTACAACGCGGGGATCGCGAGCTTCCGGGTGCATTGCACTCTCCCATTCATTCACTTCCTATAATATCTTAATGGATTGTTCTTCAACTTCATTTTGACTTCATTGTCCGCCGCCTCTTGTCGTTTCCCTGCACGACCTCGCTTAGTTCCTCAGCTCGGTGCATGGAGCTCACCAAACAACCACAATCAAGTCAACTATATCTTGTAGAATGCCAGATCTCCGTTGCGGGCGCCCGGTTACTGGTGAACCCAGCGCGTGGATGGAAGCTGGCCTAGTAGGAATGGGCAGGCGTTCACAAGGTATCATACTAGCAGCAGTCTTCTTTACCAAGTCCATATTTGGACTCTAGAATATGTCAAACGACCAAGCCGATTCGTTAATATCCTCAAATCCCTCATCGTCCATCCCCAGGGATCTTTTCTTGTTCACCACACTTTTTGCGCACACTGGTCTTCCCTGAATTACCCTTTGTATTCTCATCAACGATCGCATGGGTTGTATCGCCCCGTAAACCAACGCTCATGTGCTCTCACGGGCGCTTTGATATCTCCCTCCGGATCTACAGCACCATGAAGTCGTAGCAGAGAAGTCTAAACCTCGGCACCGTGCTTACAATTGACGGGTCAAACTAAGGAGGAGTTCGAACTGTATTCACTAGCTCTACCTAATCACACAAGATTATTATAATCTTTATAAGTGGCATTTAAGCATAGCTCTGGACCATCCGAGATGATTAATCTCCTGAAGTGTCTCCGGAACATGCCCTGCTGAATTTCAGGGGCGCCCCAGGAAGCATGACGATGCCTTCCAGCGCCTGGAGTTTTACGTCACCATAAATAATTATTCATGTACTGGCGTGCGTCGCAACAAATTTATCAATCCTCTCGGTGTTCACCCGCTCTCCCCGTTCGCACCAGATTAATTGGATGGTTCATTAACGAATTCAGACCGCCAAATTTCTTGCATGTCTAGCTGCGATTGTCTTTCCGTATTTCCGGCATTGGACGTCTGCAAACTCCAACATTCCCCGGAGTTTTGAGTTCGACATCCGTCGAGTAATATCGACATTCCCGGGTTAGCGGCACCACCGTAAGTAGGTCTGTCTGAACAGAGCACGTAGCGTGCGCGTGCGATCCCATGTGAAGGGTGAAGGAGCCGCGTCCAGAATTAAGGTCTAGAGCTCGGCTGCATGGATGAAACCCCCCGAGACATTCGCACGCACCTGCATACAGTTATATGGTTTAACCAGATGCCAATGACCCGGCCTAACCCGACCAAGAACTTTGAGAGGCGAATGCGACCTCCCCGGACTTAGGTCGACGTGCCCATGGGCATGCAAGTATTGACCAAATAACTCAAGCTAGACTATCCACTCACAAGTTGGCCGCACCACAGCACCTGCCTTCCCCAATGTTTCCCCCACTTGTTGTTGCTCCGCCCAACGACGCGGCTGGACAAGCGCAGAACGGCGCAGATATATTCCGACCATTACCGAATGTTCGAGTAGTCTTCTCCTGAATTGCCGAGTGGATAACAAAGACCTCGTGGCCGGTAAATACCGGGCCAAGTATGGGAGAGCACGGAAGATGAAACAGGCATAGTGGGCGCTTTCTATGACCATGTATTGCAGTCAGACAGGTGTCGTGAACTACCGACGTGCGTTCTACTTTACGTGTGAATAGTCGGACAGCGGAATGTCGGCCCAGCGGAACATCCAATGACAGGTGCATTCTTGCGGTTTTACATGGAACCAGAGCCACCAGTCCGACTATAGGGCTCCATGGAGTGCGTCAGCTAATAATACGTACATGACGAATCAATCGAATTCTTGAATGCAGCTGGATATTTGGGCTTTAATGAGGTGTAGCCGATCAAGACCGGAGTTCTACTTGACCGATGCAAATCCATTGAGTCCTAGGCTACTAACTGGGTTTATAAGGCAATTATCTGCACAGCACGGTGAGGAGCTGACAACATCGGATTATATTCTTAGGTGACCCACGAGTATAAGATGGCGTACCTCGATTGTCGAAGCCACATCACCCACCCGTCCTCAACTTTCCGTCCTATAGTATTCCTCAACGAGACCTAACACGCATTAAAGGGTATGTACTTACTCACGAAGTTATACTAGAGCAACGCTCTGACTCAAACTAGAGGCTCCAAACTGAGGATATGTCCATGCCCGTCGCTCCGCTCTCAGAGTCTCCCGAGATTTCTCTCCGACAGACATTAATCAAGTTTCTTGACAAAATCCACTACTCATTCACCAGCTATCCTCAATCCAAAGACCTTGAACTAGCCGTGAGGAACGAAATTCTGTCCTTCGGGATCGAGCTCCGGCCTGGGTGGGAGACAATACTCCGTACCTCATGTACGCTAGTCAGTATGGCTTATATCAAGCACCCGATCGAGATCCAGTTTTCTATCGCGGTAGGCAATCCTCCATCCTTCCTTCATTGCGGTATAGTTGACTCATTGTCGTTGATAATAGATTCTTACATGGTTCGCCATCACTATGGAGGACTGCGCGAACAAAGATGACCCCGTCGCGCTCGCTACCTTTCAGCAGCACTACCTCACGTCCCAACCACAAGTGGATCCTCTTTTCGACCACTTTACTACATACCTCAACAAATTATGGGAGTATTATCACCGCGTAGCTGCCAACATTGCAGTCTCTGCCCTCGTCGACTTTGCGAGTGCCTGTTATCTGGAAATTATGACTGAGGGAATGAAGGTCACCCCTGCGGCCGCACACTATCCTGATTATATCCGTGGAAAGAGTGGCATCCCCGACTTCTATACATTCGCTCTCTGGCCTGTTGCTCAGTTTCCGGATATCAGAGTCTATGTACAGGCCGTTCCAGCAATCTCTCGCTTCACCAGTAAGTTCGAGTCAGTCTCGAGTCGGCTTGGTTTGACGTTTCAACCAGACATTCACTGCGAATAGTGTGTATATACGCTGCTCGCGTAGGGGGCTGAGAGTGGGTTAGGCGGGCTAGGTGGATGTGGCGCTTCGTGGCACGGTGGGTTATTCTGAATATAGGAAGTGGGGTATGTAATTTAGGCAGATGATGAATGGAGATCTTTCCGGGTCTTGTATGACATCTATGGAGCCAGATCTCCAATTCGGCCATGCGGCCTACCCCGAATCAGGATCGAGACAGGGTACGTACGAAATTAATATTGCGTACCTATGGGGTATGTACTTCTCGGACTTAAAGTTTTTCAACAAGTCAAGTTGCACCCTGGAACCGTTCAGAACACCCCTATACCATGGGCCCCCCATCCACAAGACGCAGGGACCGTCGACACCGTACTGAGATTCCCCGCTTAGCTGCCCACCAGGCCGCTCAGGAGAGACAACGGCGTCGCGAGGCCATGCTCGAAGCCCTGACCAGACAACACCAGGAAAGGGAGAGACAAAAGGCCGCTCTCCTGGGCAGTTGTCTGGGCACTTCTGCTGATACTCATTGGACTGGTGCGACTGATTCGCGTGATCTGCGTACTAGACTCTGACCCAATTTTTTCATCCAACATTGAAGCACGGGACCTGGAGGCTGAAACCCGGGAAGTTAGATCAACGAATGTACGTGACGATACCAATGCTCTCTCCAACTGTGGGACGATCGAATTCACTTTACTAGACCACAGGCTTAAAATCGCTTATAAGCATTTGACTTCTATTCTATATGAGTTTCAAGAACAGGTATGTCAATCAGGTAAACAATGACAAGAACGATCATCAAGAAAACGATCTCGCAACGGATGGAAGGATTAATGTAGTCCCGCATTTCCGAGGTGAGCTGCCAAACCCCTAACCTATGGTCCCTGTCGCTGGTGCTCATGCCTCTTCCCTATTTCGATACAGCTCCAGTGTCACCTCAAA
>Ga0307513_10003655_pt1 | contig 20812 bp, 22 predicted proteins | sample 15_EM_MG_FD_202174 | JGI IMG/M metagenome (GOLD analysis project Ga0307513, IMG submission 202174) | Populus trichocarpa ectomycorrhiza microbial communities from riparian zone in the Pacific Northwest, United States - 15_EM | ecosystem: Host-associated > Plants > Roots > Unclassified | place...
TAATTTCGCCACGCGCCTTGGATTGCTATTGATTTCGACGTTCTGAAAGAGGTGTTTGAGGGTCCGATGTCCGAAATGTTTGGAGACCAGTATTGCAACGCTGTTATTCCCTCCGTTGATAGATCATCATAAAGTTCCTCGATAAAACGGTCGATAAGCTCGACAAGGATATGCATGGTATCTTGACGGTATCTTGATGGTGGTAACAGATAAATTTTTGGTTCTGAGTGGCAGTGTTCAAGTTCATTGACACGGCAGTCCGGAACTCGAGGCCAATTTTACCCCTGAAGACTTATTTCGCTCCTGCAGATTATTTATTATTTTCACGCAGCACCGTGCCACTCTCCATCTGCCGGACAAAAATACAAGGCAACCTGTCAAGGAATTCCAAAAGATAAATACGGGCCCTAACAAGGAAGTTCATACGACATACATGATACTAAATAGACGCAGAGGCACATGGCACTCTGGCCAAGCTTTTATAATGTCAAGGAGGGTTACAGCGCTTTCCTGGAGAAAGCCGGTTTAGTTGGTAAACTTGTATCTAGACCAACTCAGTGCTCTCGCCGTTCGTCCGGGTCCTGGGGACTGCTCGAATGATACCCCGATAAATATCTTGCGCGATCGCCCACATCACATTAACGCAAGTACTACTAGTAGGCCATCCTTCAGCTATTAGGCTACCTACCAAAGGTTTCTCTCCCATAATCCGTATGTCATAAGCTTTGCATCATCTTAAGTGCTCATTCCACTCTGAGGACTTCACTTTGTAAGTTAGCTGTTGTAATTATCGCCAAATTATCGCAGCGTTGGCGATAACGCACCTCAACTTGAACTGGTTTTCCAACGAACCTCCTTGTTAGCGCCGATATTTATCTTTTGGGATTGATTGGCAGGTTGCCTGGCAGTTGGTGACTGCAGCAGATGGAGAGTTACACGGCGCTACATGAAAATAATAAATAATCTGTGGAGTGAAATAAATCCCCTCGCGTTCCGGACCGTGAACTTGAACACTGCCACCAGAATCACAATTTTATCCGTTACCACCATCAAGTTACCAACAAGATACCATGCAGGATATCCCTGTCGAGCTCCTCGACCATTTCATCGAGGAACTTTATGACGATTCATCAATAGAAGGACAAACGGCGTTGCAATCTTGCATACTGGTCTCCAAACATTTCAGACATCGGGCCCTCAAGCACCTCTTTCAGAATGTCTATCTCTACAGCTCTCCAACGAGCATGGCGAAATTACGGCAGATCATTGTCTCTCCACCTAATTCATCCCTTCGTGGAGTCGGGGCATACATTGAAAGCCTAGACATTTGCTGGGACCCCATTACAGGGGGCGTGGATCCCGCAAGCTTTCTGATATACAAAAACATCGTCGCAGTGCTTCGGGAGTTACACGAGGAAGACTGCGCTATTCGATATTTAACACTAACTGTTGAAACTACCAGATCATGGATCGAACTAGTGCCTGAATTCAGGAAGGTCTTTGAGCCGCTCGCCACTTCGCGTCATTTGGTGTCTCTAACAATTCATCATGCGAAATCACTTCCTCCTTTCATTGTCACTGGACCATCTTTGAAGAAGCTCCACCTTGAATGTGGTGTACTCTCAGATTCAGCTCTACCATATCCACTCCTGCTAGAAGAGGTCTTCATTGACCACTCTCATACATTCTATCACTCTCCTTCCGCTCCCAGGTTCTCCAAGCTCAAAAAGTTAGAGGCAATCAATACGTGGTCAGAAGAATTCCCCCAAATCTGGAACACACTTTGTAGTGCCTCTGATACTGTGGAGGATATCGGCATTCTCCAATCTCGTAAGGAAATTCACCTTTTTCCCCGTTCAGAATGCTAACGGACTATAGATTCAGAACTGATCTTAAATTCGCGTTCGGACAATATAGGACAATTTCCCAACCTCAGGCGTTTTGATCTTGGATACTTCCGGGGTGAAACGGACTATACGCCATCAAACGACCTCAGCCTAAACAACATCTTCCAGCTGTTCAGCGTCGACAGGGTGATGAATCATCTGGATATCGTCAGACTCACGCTGTCGTTTCGTGAACTCAACATTCCTGAAACTTTTCCGGAACCCAGGCTAGAGCGAGGTTGGGATAAACTCGACGAAATGTTCACTGGACCCTTTTTCCCTTCGCTTTCACAGGTCAGGGTGGGAATTGATGCATATTTCTCGAAAGATAGGACCGCTTTCAACAAAAAAATATTTTGTGAATCCGTGACCGAACAGCTGAAAGGGCGCTTTCCCCGTCTTTCTACTTCAGATAGAATTTCATTCACAGCCCTTTGCAAAAAGGTCGGTCGCTGATTTGGGCGATCAAGGGTGCTCCGGGATTGGAAAAAAACATTTTTTTTTTGCTAAGGACAGTTTAGCTGGACTAACTAACTACGTAATCTGGCACATTTTCTAATATAGTAATATTATGACACCATTACACCATCATTTCGTTGCACACTTTGCTCGCACTTCCCCCAGATGTTGCCCAGATGCCTAGCAAGACTTACAATTAATACAAACCCACTTCACCGGAAGTGCTAGGCTGCCTATACCGACAGTAATACTGTATAATAAGTGAGTTGGCACTTACACATTTCCAATTCACTTTCAAATGTAATACTGTTTCGAAAACTTGTCTATTTTGGGGGTAAAATAGTAAGATTCTAATGACTAGTAATACTTTATCATCATACATCCTTGTAAATATTCTATAGTGTGCTTAAATTACTCTCAAAATTCACTGTTTTGCATGAAAAACTGTGGGGTTCCAAATTTTTTTTTCAGGACCACGCCCGGGATTATCGGGCCGGAGCACCCTATGAATCGGCTCGGTGGCCCCACTCAAGCCTTAACTGCTTAAACCGGGGTCCTGAGATCATATTCAACTTGCACTATACGTATTGTCACTTGTGGTGAGAAAAGCAAGACTCATGGGGACTTTCACTTCGAAATGCCCACTTCACTTTCCACATGAAATTGCCGAGGGTTCAATTTGACAATTAGAGTACATCCTTTGGGAGGTAAGTGATAAACTAGTGCGTCGATGGGATGTGGGCGAGACATCTGCGAGTATCGTCTAGTATCATTCGAACAGTTGGGATGGGCTGAGAGCTATACAGGGCACGGACGAACGGTGAGAGCATTCATTCACTGGATACATGTTAAGCAACTTGATCGGCGTTCTCGGGGAAAGCGCTGTACCCTCGTTGGCATTATAGAAGCTTGACCATTGCCCATGCGTCTTGGCGTCTATTTAGCATGTCTTTGTAAGTCCACATCTCTGGGACTGGTGATGGACTTTCCATCAAAGCAAAATTAAAACATTCCTACTAGAATTTAATTAAAGTACCACTCAACTTGAAGGGTGAGTAGTCTAGAGTGGGCCGGCCATTTCATTCGCGATGCTATAGTTCCCAAGGAGGTGAGTGTTGCCTTTATGTGACAATCTTTTCATGACTCCCAGGCCGCCGTGAAGAATCAGCTGCACTCGATTAAAATTTGCTTGGAGAAATTTTAGGCTATTAACGGTTCCAGAAAACACAAAACCATCAAATGTCGAAACGCGTCTCGTTTAATTCTAGGCGAACGATCAAATTCTTGGCACCCGAGGGAAGACGCAGAGAGCGCATTTTGCATCTACCTCAGGCTCCGAACCACGCACCACCAAGTTAACAAGCGCTTGCTAATTCCCCTGAGGTTCCCCCTTAGTAAGGGATCAATCCGTGGCAATCTCCGAAGCTTCTTAATACTTGGAAAAAAGGATTAAAATCCCACACAATTTCGGCGGAGTAGTCCTGTTGCGCTATGCACCTGCCGGCGGGTCTCCTGCGTCGTACAGACCAGGTGCCTCGCTCGAGGCGCACCCGCCATCTAGACACAGATTTCACTTTAGACGTTCGACTCGGTAGCTCGAGAGGTTCTTAATTGAAATGACGCTGATAATCCCGATCCTCTTCCATACTAGGTACGATCTGTTCTATTTCTAGGTCGTTCTTGTTAGAGTTTCTGAATGTTTGGCGATGGTTATATTTTGGAGGATTTATTTCACGCAAAGGCTTCAATACTCTGTTCACTCCGTTCTGGGATTTTTATGCCAAAAGGTTGCACGAACCCATTAATGTTATCACCGTGTGATACATTCAAAGCAAGGTCAAAGAATCCAAGGCATGTACTTGATAGGTCAGCTTCTCGATGTGCTCCACGGATCCGGAGATGAGAAAGAAGCGTACTGAAATAAACATACCGTCGGACGAGGGCGATCATGAGGTCCTGAGTCGCACAGATTGTGATCGCCCTTTAGTCGGGTTCACACTAATCCGTTAACCGTCAGAATTCTCCGGACGATGAGGCCGGCCGGGCTAATTATAACCTGGTTAGTAATTCTCTGTTCCTCGGTTTTAGTTCGTGAAGGGAAATGCGCCGGGAGGGAGATTTCTCTGCTTCAAGTCAACTCTTTCACGAGGCAATTATCCTTTGCTTGAATGGGCCTGGGACTATTCCTACCCGATCAAAAAAACCTTACTATCAAATAACCAGGGTCAAGTTATTGAAATGAAGTTCGGAAATGAGCTGTCTGCATTAGTCTATGAATACCCACTTCCCACTCCAGCTCCTTCCACCAATCGTGTCTATTTTGTTTCCTGGCCATTGTGGTAAGTAGTCGACTATATACTTCCCCCACATAGACCCCCACCTCGAGCCGGGACTTGTGGCGCGTCAAATCAATATCGATGGGCAGAACCAACCAGATCTGACGACTGGGGCGGAGGTTGTGGTACTTTGGATCTCATGTCCGTATGAATCGTGCTAACGTTCATTCATGATCCACAAATTCGGAATTATCTTGATCGGCGGATATCGTCGCATCGCCCATTGCATGATACATGCGCGATTGTCTCTTTTGCCCATGTACCAAGTTATCAGTGCCCCGTGCAACTGATAACCAATCCCATTATCAAGACGGTAAAGCAAGAAGTCGCCGGCCCCGGGTATCCAGTTTAGACTATCCTCGACATATCAACATTAAGAGTTCAGCATGAGAGAGAGAGAGTCCGAGTTCTCGTGGAAATTTTTGTTACGTGGGGGTTTTCGGGCATTGGCATGGGTAAAAAATGGGGATTGGGGCGCGCAATTGCCGCGGATTCAGCCGCGGATGATGAAGTGCTATGTTTTCTCTCCGTACCATCGTGGGTGTTTTTGACTGCGTACGATGGTTGGATGACTCAGTTGATATGTCCCGGATTCGGGAGAGTGGAGTAATAGTTGAACAAGTTGCTATCCCCATGGTGGTTATGTAAGTAAGGATGTAGGTAGATATCTTCCGGGGGCTAGCGGAATGATCGACGAGCGCCTAATCGTACGCGCTAATCCCTCAGGTTCGCGATCTAATTATCTGCGTCACTTATTCAATCGAATATGGTGGTGCTGGACGTCCAACCCCGTTCACCCTGAACGAATCCACAATCCACAGTCCACTTGGACATTGACAAGTCCCCCGAGTCCCGAGTTTAGACAGGAGACAATAGAGGTCTTTGTAAACCGCCCCACCTGACCCGTTGTACCATTCTCAATTTGTCTTGACAGCTACTGTGGCGCGCTCAGATAACGGTGAATTTCGGCCGCGTCTATTTAGGGTTGAACAGGGTTGAAAATAACGTCAAGTAGTAATTACCGCTGACTCAATGGCCACATACAGAGTTCAAACAATAAAAAGAAATGGCGTTCGATGCGCAACCACACACAGCATACATTGATCTGAATCAAGATAATCGATATTCCTCTCGTGATGTGTGTTTATTTTCCTTGAGGTGAGTGCCAAGGGAGACCTTCTGTATATACATATGTCATCCTCAGACGGTACCGGAACAACAAAGTACAAAGGCACATCTCCATATACATACATTGGCTCCTTCGCAGACTCGGCGTCCTCATTTATGCCAGTGGACACTTGGAAATACAAAAAGCAGGATAAATGGGGTACAAAGCAGGACGAAAGCGGGACCCTTGAAGCTAAGATTAGAATAGCGCTAGGGTACGATAAGCAACAAGGCGCAATCAATCAATGCGTAGATCACTCACAGAAGGCAACTGGTAGCGAGTCTATGTTTTCCCTTCTCGTATTGTTTACAGTGTTCTCGTGTTCTACCGCCACTTGGGCGTGAGGTATCTACACTGCATCGTTGAGGCATGACGCACTTCTGCGTTTTTATTTTGAATTGGAGGGAGAATGAGAAGAATGACGTTGATGGAGAGGTACATCCTGATTCCTAGCTAAATTGATTTAGACACGGACATGGACGTGGACATGATTCTGAATTGGGAGGCGTTGGCTGGGAAAATGTGTCGAGTTGAATTATTCTTATTGGTCTGGACTCTTTCGCTAAAAATGGGTATATCCAGACTTGGCTTACAGGGAGCGACATACCCACCCTGACCATATAGCGACTCGTCGGGATGATTGAAGTACTAAGTAATTCAGGTCAGTCTAGACGCTCTCGAACATTATTGAATGAATGAACGACTGCGGGTAATTACATCCTGTTCGGCGTCCATATTATGGGGAGAAACGTCAATTAAACTTTATCTCATTTCTGTAATTAGAATTTGTGGGTTAACAAACATGGTGAGTCTACTGAAAACAAAAAACCATTATAAGCTGGTCCCTGCAGTTACTTATCGCCGATAACATAATATGCAAGGGTATGCAGTATGAAAGATAAGTAGATCGTCGAACGTTGGGTAAGGAATCTTGAGATGGCCAGGGCAGCATGCGCAAACAAAAAAAATGAGGAGTGTCATTCAGGTTATCCCGGATCACAGGTTCATGGGGAAAAGGTCTGGACCTCCGGGTTTCGTTCAGGGAAGGGAGGACTGCGCAGTCGGGGAGTGCCCTAACTCGGGCCGCACCGTGCAGATATGGAACCGTTCTGGGATTAGGGCATGATGGCGGCAGGAAAATCGGATCTTGGGCATGTATGAATGCGACTCGCAGCCAGCTGACTCCTGAGGCCAAATTCTAACGGGGTCAGCAGCTGGGTGGTTTTTTTCTTTTCAGTTTTTTGACACGTTCAAAAGCAAGGGCACTTCGGTTCATCCTTGGCAGGTAGGTGTCCTGCTTCCGACGCATCGCGCGGTTGATCAGATGTGTTCTTGCACAGATGATCATCGCAGGGTGATCAGGATGCTTGTCATGCGTACTTATATGCTGCGTGTTCATCCCCATTTGGAAAGCCCCCTTGAGGCTTGCCCTCTTTTTGGGGGTTTTTGGGGGTTTTTTTTTGTTATTTTTCCTCACGCACGCACTTGTTTGTTTTTTCCTCCGTGATCCCATCTGATGTGCAGATCGAGATTGGGGGGATGAGGGGGTGTAGGATTTGCGAGGTTGTGATTGACCTCAGACCTCAATTGAGGGTAAGTACATAGGGGATGATAAGCATGGCGTTGTACATTGTGGATTGCCGCTGATGAGAGAATCGGACGGGGGAACCACGAAGATGACATGATGCGTGTATGCGGATGAGGCTAAGGGATTACGTGTGGAGACGATTCGCTGAGTGTTCGTCGACGTCGAGGGTCGCCGCTGTCGGGGAGAGTGGTTGAAGGAGTCGGGAGATGTGCGGAGGATGGATGATTATATATTCTGGAAGCGGGATCTGAGATCGGGTATTACCCTTGCCTTGCACGTCCGACCGAATTACACGCCTCTCCTTTTCTTTTTTTCCTTTTTTCGCTCTGAAAAAAAAAAGTACTCGTTCGTCGAGTTGGACAGCTGAGGATCCCAGTGTTCTGCCTGGGAATGTGCTCGCCGTAAAAAACCAGGATTGACACCATTTTGCCTTCGTTCGTCAGTATTTGCTTTTCCGTTCGTTCTTTGCGCGCTGACAACTCTCGACAGTAGTATGGACAGCTACGACGGCCACCACTACTCTCAGCGCCAGCAGCAGCAGCACTGGGCACCACCACACCTGCTGCCACCCCAGGCCTCCTTCCCTTCTCCTCCAGCCAGCGACCACGGCCAGCAGCACTACGCCTTCTTCCAAACCCAGGCACAGGCACAAGCCTCGCAGCAGCAGCAGGCAGAACGGGCGTCCAACGACCCTCTGCAACGCACCACGTCGTCGCTCTCCCTCAACCTCTCCTCACTGACCGTTGCATCCCCCACCAACCTCTCCCCCATCAACCCACCGTCCGCCCCCGGCGTGGCGGCGGCGGTGGCGGCCTCTGCTCTGTCGCCTGCCACCCCCATCAGTCCCTCGGCGATAGCTCATCATAATCCTTTTGCGTTGCATTCGGGACATGGTGTGCACCATCCGCACATGCAGTCGCCTTTCTCTTACGATCCTAGTCAGACGGCCTCGGGCCAGCAGAGCCCGCATTATGATAATGAGCATGGACAACAGCAACAGCAGCAACCACCTGGTTCGTCTGCAGGGTACGAACATCATCGTCGTACCCCGGCACCCTCACGTTCGTCTTCGAGCTCGACGTCCGCGTCGCAGCCTCCAAGGAAGCGGAGCTTCACCGCCAACCCTAACCCATCCTCCACTTCGCTCGCCTCCTCTGCCGGCGGAAGCGGAGGTTCTGGCGGGTTGAGTATAAACGTGAATGTGAATCCGACATTATTGGAGGAGAGTATGTATGATGACGAGTCGCGAGACGCGGCGATGGAGTTGTCGTCTGCGGTGGATAGACCGGGGACCGCGAGTGGGAGCCCTGTGGATGGGAGTGGAAGCACGAGCGGTGCAGAGGACACGTTTGGGATGGGGATTATGACCGGTGTAGGCGGGACCATGAATATCCTTGGTAAACCCCTGGCTACCAATAATTTTGTCACCAAGCTTTATCAGTGAGTTTTTGCTGTTTTTTTTTTTCTTTCTTTCTTTTCTATTCGGCGTTTTCCTTTTTTCCTTTTCCTTTTTCCTCATTCCAAGGTCAATATTGATCGAACTCTCCGTTGGTCATGTTGCCATCCTGAGTTCCCTCGACCCCGATTTATTACATCATCCCCAATATTTTGCCTCCGTTGTACCTTGCCCTTATTTCTTTTCTTCCGCTCCGTATTTCGATCTGGCCTTTCTTGCCCCACCTTCGCGTTTATTCTTCTATTTTTGTGCTTGGGACCGTAATGTCCATATAGGCATGACTTTACCGGTTGGTTGTTGCCAATCCTGGAATATGGATGAAGGAAGGCGTGTACCAGGCACTTGCTGATCTGTTGATCGACACTTCATAAGTGGAAGAAGATCAGGGCGATGAAGGCGAATTGTACCCAGGAGTTTTGCGGCTTGTGCGCTTGAGGAAGGACTCACTCGGATGGAGTGCAAGATTAACTCCTCATATTTTCCACCGATCGGTACCCAGTGACCATCGTCCAATCACGCATATATTTGTGTCCATGCCCATTCCCGTCTTCCATTCCTCGGTGTGGAGCGCGTATATACGAGGGCCCCACTCGTTCCAGTCGTTCTTTTGGAAGCCCAAACTTGGCTCGCGGTGGAGTTTACTGCCATCCACCTCCGTTTCGTTTCGTTGCACCCAGCACCCACTCCCTCGCCCGCATATATCCGGCTTCGCGGATGGCGAGATACTCCTCTTCGCAACCACACTCCCTGGGCCGATGTTCCTTCCTCTTTCGTTGCCGAACTTTCAACTGCGCATTTCCCTAGTCCTGTTGTCTGGCACCAACTCTAAATGTGTTGCCTCCGTCCGTGGAGATGGACCACCGCAGATCCAGTCGCGTCATGTCATTCTATGCGGTGTCTGGCTTTATCATCTGTGCGATTGCTGACACTCTGCGGAGGGGTGCGGGTGGGGCGGGAGGATGAGTATTCGATCGCAGTGGCCAGGTTAATGATCAATCGGTCCAGTGCGGAAGCGAGGGAGATGAGGGTGTAAACAGGGAACATGATAAATGCACGGTTGCAGTCGTTGTTTATCTTCGAATGGAGGGACGGGCGGAGAGATAGAACATGAGGATGGGTGGTGTGACCTTCATTCTATCTCCTTTTTGGGGTGTCTTCTTTCCTTTCTTTGGGTTTTGGGTTTTCTTTTCTTTTTTTTTTCCGTCCTGTTTCGTGCTTCTGTTTCTTCTTTTCGATTCAAAAGTTTCTTTCTGATAAATAACCATGGCTAATCTTTGGTTTATTCTTCGTTGGTTTTGTTTGGCATAGAATGATCAACGACCCGAAATCGGCGCAGTTTATCGCCTGGACAGAGCTCGGGACGTCGTTTGTTGTTTCGAACGTGGGCGAATTCAGCCGGAGCATTTTAGGGTCGCATTTTAAGCATAACAATGTGAGTTTTTATTTTATAAGCTGTCTTGGTGAATGGACGAGGCCTCCCTTTTTTGCTCGCTGCTGTTTGGACCACGCACTGATTCTCTTTTAACCCCGCAGTTTTCGAGTTTCGTTCGCCAGCTGAACATGTATGGGTTTCATAAAATTAACAGGGTGGGTTGTGTTTCCTTTTTATGTCGAACTCCTCTAATTTCTTTTTCGGTGTTAGACGCCTCGAGCGCAACGGACCTCGACCGACGCGCAAACCTGGGAATTCTCGCATAGCAAGTTCCTGCGTGGCCGACCTGATTTATTGGATGACATCAAGAGAAAGGCACTCGAGCCTGATCCGAGTATAAAGCATCGTATTGAGCTTCCTGGGGAAGTGAGTATTTTCTTACACCCATATATTTTATTTTCGTTTAGTTTTTCCGCATTGCCTCTTAACATTTTTGCGGCTGTCTTGTCATCACATCGCCTTACGGTCCTTACTGATATCTTTTTTCTTTTTTTTTTGAAACCAATTGGTTCAGGTGGCTGCGCAGCTGAATGCGATGAGGGATGAAAACACGAGGATGTGGGAACAACTTTGCTCGGAGAGACGGAAAGTCGAGAAGCTGGTGAATGTCGTTGGCCGATTGTGGGATGTTGTCGGCAAGGGTTTCCCTGGAAGCGGTTAGTTGTTTTTCTTGTACTGGAGATCTGGGGCTGAGGTTGCTTTTTACCTTGACAGTACCCCAATTCCCCTCAGACCTGCTCGAAACGGCAGAGAGCCCCAACATCTACATCACGTCGCCCACCGCGACCTCCTCGCGCTACCCACCCCCACTATCCATGAACATGCACCCACCCATGCACAACCTCAACAGCCCTAATTCAAGTCCCACCGCAGCGGACTTTCCCTCCTCGCACGGCGGCCAACACCACGGGCACCACCACACGCACACCCCGCACTCGCTGTCGCGGCAGCACAGCTTCCAGCATGTGAGCAATTACCGCGGGGAGAGCGGCTCGTCTTCTACGCCTTTGCCGTCGTCGCCGGGGGGGTCGATCTCGACGATGGACCTCTATGATGATGGGTTGTGTGATCCGTCGCCTTCGGGGCGTGCGAGCACCAAGAGGCAGAGGATTGATGAGAGTGGGGTTAGTGTTGGAGTTAATGGGATAGGGTCTGGCGATGGGTCGATGTCGTTAATGTCGTCGGTGTCATCGCCTGGTTCTGGGACGGGTGGTAGTGGTGGGGCGGGGTTGACGGTGCCGAAGAAGTCGTCAAGTCGGGCGAGGAGCGATAGCGCGCCGTTGGGGTATGCGGGTGCGTTGTGGCAGCAAGGGGGGCTGGGTGGTGGCGGTGGCGGTGGCGGGAGACCGAGGAGTGGGAGTGGGATGATGTCGAGGGGAATTCCGAATATTGGGAATATGACGAGGGGGAATAATGCGAGCACGCCGTTGTTGTCGATCACGACTGCCGATTCGGATTTGAATGGTCGATGAATAGGTCGCCGTCGTCGTCGTCTTTCTTGCAGGATATCCGTTCCCCCCTCCCCACCCGCTTTCTCTCTGGAAACGTTACGCCTTCCTCGCCTTCTCCTGCATCATCCTGCGAACTACCAAAATTCGGATTGAAAGCCGACTCTTTCATCCTTCCACCGTGTCATTTATCCGCTCGTCGACCTATCTCCGTTACGCACCATCCATCCATCATCTAGACAAGACCAAGAATCAAGATTTATACAAAACTCAAAAATTGCTTTCATTGTTTATGTATTTTACCTTTTCCTCTTTTCTACTCCTCTTTTCTACTCCTTTTTTTTCTCCTTTCTTTTTACTTTTCTTTTTGCTTTTCCTTCTTCATTTATTGTTGCTGTTGTCTTAAGCATGCTCAAAAGATATACCCCCCCAACTCCCAACTCCTCCATTTCTACTTGCTACCCACTGTTTTGATATTTTGTCCTTTCAATCACAACACGATTATCGATTGTCATTTCATGTGCACATGCTTCATTCACTCATTCAATACCCCCTCTGCAACTTTTGTCTCTGGTTCTGTTTCTCGTCGTTTCGTGTTTTTACACCTTGTCGGACAACTCTCAAGTAAACCCATCCATCCATCCCATCCATTCAATCCTGCTTTGCTGCCGCCAGTCCTTTGCCTACGCTCTTTTTCTTTTGCGTGCAATGTCATCTATCTATCTATCTATCTATCTGCTGTACCGCCGCCGATTTTTCATGCACATACATTTCTTTTTTCAGATTTTTGGTGTGGATGTGACTTTTCCATTCCTTTTTTTTTGATTTGTTTTGGCGTCGTTGTATATCCCGATCTTTTTTTTTTTTGGCTTTATATGACGGACACTTTTTTTATGTCTTTTTTTTCTCAGCTGACTTTAGGCCTTGTCGTACTGGCAGACTTGGGGTCCGTTGTTCTTTTCCTTCTCTTGTTTTTTCTCCCCTCCTTTAAAAGTTGTTACATATCAAGAAATGTCACTGTGTTATAGAGTTCTCCAGATGTGTATATATATTTTTCCGGCATGGTTGATTCAGTTAGAGTTATTTGGAGGTTGGAGAGGAAGGTATCCCAACATTGTAAGCATATATATTTTACACCCGCCGAGAGGGGAGGTAGCTGGGTCTTAGTATCGGGTGACTATATGAACCTGCGTATGGTGTTAACATTTATTTGATAATAGCGAAACCTCATTCAAGATCAATATTTAAATTAGTCAAACATTCGGGCAGCCATTCCCTCAAAGCAGAGGTTCTACCCCCAAAGTAATGCCTTCATCCGAAAAGATTCCACTGTCCGTCATCCTCCTCCTCTTCGCTAGCCTGCGCCTCCTTCGTCATCTTCGACGGGTTTGTCCATGGGATTGGAGCTTCGAGAAGGAGCTGCCCTTCGGGGTGTCCCCGCCGTAGCGCTTCGACTGATATCGAGAGGCAAGGCTATCTATAAATTTTGGATTGAGTTTATGAACACGACAGCTGATCAATAGGAAATCAGAGTTGGTGCGGCTTTATGTTAACCTTTTCGAGGTCCTTCTTTCCCGAAGCCCAACAAGCTAATAATTCCCCCAAACACAAAATACAACACGGCAGCTCCGGCGATGAAGGGGTGTTGTACGACTACCATCTAGTAAGTTGATTGTCAATATCCAGTCAGAGAGACACACGGACCCCAACCCTTGAACGTGGAAATAGCGACCTCGATTGTCCTGGCGATTATTGGTGCGGTCAGTGTGGTGCATTGAATGTGGGGCATTTTAAGGCTTACGACATGGATATATCGATGGGCGAAGGCATTGTTGGTGAGGAGATGAGGACGATTTAGAGTGTAAGGAGGCAATGAGCACTGCGCGTGGAAGGGTCCTGATTTATGTACTACAAAAATTTAAACAAGCGCCTGAGAATTCGAAGCACCGTTTGACACCTCACATGGATCATCTCACGGCCATTACATAAAAAGGCACTCCGGCTCGAAAGGCTCGCATGAATCCATCGAGTCCACTACGTCAAGCAAATATTAATCATTGGTCCGCAACTACTCATAATCTCTTCAACTCAAACCCAGCGAACTACTATAGTTGTGGTACAATCTTCGCCTGACCCTGTGCAGACAATGAGGAGGTACTTTCCCTCCAGGGGAGCTGAGTGGATTAATGGCTCTCTTTCAGAAGTTTAAACGACAGTTCATATTGGCTGTAAAATTCCTAGTTAGCGCTCGCGCGGCCCGCGCCAACATTGCCCAAATCGAGATCGATAACTGGTCACACACCTTCCCAAAATATTTGAAACGCGATTTTGTCACCGAAACTCATCTAGTTGACGTCGACGATTGAAATGCAGAAGGGCAAGCATTTTGTGAGTCCCTCATGTCATTCATTTGTGGTTTTTTGCACACTCAGTCGTTGATTCTCTTCAAGTTGGTCAGTTCTAGGTCTCAGACATTGCGACGGTGGCCAAGCTAACGCGACAGGTCCTTTTTATTAGCGGGATCGCGGCTTACAGCAACCTTCTAAAGGGATAGTAACCTTATCACTAGAAGTTCTAGCTCAGGTGATGCGGCGATTGGATTCGGGAGATGTCCTGCATCTGAGACAGGTGGGATAAATGTAATCCACCGTGGAAGCTGCTGTCCGCTTATCGAAGTCCATAGACATGCAAATATATTTCGCAAGTAACGAGGGCAAGATGTATCTGGATTGACTTGTTCAATGCATCCAACGCGGCTTATTCGTGGTCACCACTACGCCTCGAGCGGCCCATAGAACTCTATACCGCGCAGGAGCTCGAATACCTGGTGGTGCGACGGGAAAGTCAAGACCGCAAACGAAAAACACAGGACAAGTTATATCCTGCCCTTACTCGTCGGCTTCCCATCGAGAATTCTGGTACCAATACTTTTCGTATTCTTATCAACGGGGGACGATGGCTGTTAACCGCGTCTAACTCTGTCTCATACTATGACCTGGACAGTCGAAAGCCAGTGGAAAGGCTCTTGATACCGCAAAATATAGATGGAGATGGATCCTTCCATGTTGTAAAGATGGCCTTGGATATTGACGATGAATCTGCTCCACTCATATTCAATCTCGCGTTATGTTTGGAAAAAGGTGATGGGTTTTTTCATTCTCCTGAATTCCAATCTCAATAGGACTTGTACAACTAGTGCACCAGTCAATTCGAACCCAACTCATTCAAATTTGGCGTGTAACTCTCCAACTCGATGGCCAAAATCGTGGAGCGAGTCTTTCGGCGATGCTTCTGTCCTCTTTTCCTCGCGAAAACTGTGGTTCATTGCGTTTCGTTTCTCTTCTTGGAAGATCCATTGCCTTTGCAGTTAAAACAACTGTGTTCGGTATACCTAACTATATTGCTATAGTTGACTGGGCCAGGGCCAACATTCAAAGTCAGTCACATCGCGAAGCCGCATTGAACTTGTCGTATCCGAGGAAAGTCATTTCTATCAATTTCACAGCAGTAAGTAGGTCCATCAGATTGCTATTTATTCATAAACTCACATAGAGTGAAAAGACTTGGATGCAACTGCTCCCGGGGGACATATGCCTTGTTGCAGAGCACTATAGATTCGGTCTTCAAAACACATCTGCTATGGAAGTGACGACCCACTCTCCTCCTATGGCCTTTAATAATACGTGGCCTTGGGACCCGGCTCTAACGTGGCAGTTCAGCTTACCGTCAGGCCAGGTAGAAAGCTTTTCCCAACCGTATTATTGCAGGAATATAAACACCGTGAGGCTGGTTCTCAACACCTATAGTGCCATTCACGGTGTTATTATTCCTTGCGATAGCGACATCAAACCAGAGTTCCAAGTTGTCAAGTTGATGGATTTCAGGTATAACCCCGGGGAAAGGTCTCGCTACCTTTCCTTAGGGTATAATAGTGCAATTCTGAATGGCGGTACATCTCCTGTTCAGATGCTCTATTATTCATGGCCGGATGGCTCTCGTCCGCTAGGTCCTTCGAATTGTCTGATTGTCAAGTTTCGCAAGAAGGATTTGACAGAAGAAAAAAGATTTCAAGCTTTTGATGAGGGGTCTGGACGGATGGTGGTAGAGAGCCACGATGAAATTTTAGTATACGATTTTGCTAAATTCAAAAAATGTATATAGCTAACACTATCATACTCTCTATGGTCGCTAGTGGTGGCTACAATCGCGAAGTAAATAGATGGATTGGGCATTAATCAGACACTTCACATGAATACACTGAGCACTCGGGAGGGATTACAAAACAAAACAAACAATAAGCGCCCATTCGGGTGGTGACATTATCAGAGATCTAGAAGTGAAGACTGGTATCTAAAGACCTCCAACATACGGCTACAATAATATTATACTGGCCGTGGCCGAAGCTTGGGGTCCTTCGTGATACATGTCGTTGAGGTATTCCTCTTTTCTAAAATGTACATTAATCTTCTATCAGTAAAATGTTGAAACACGATCTCAGAGATATACCACCGTATTAGCTGTTTAATTTCTCTCGTGTATTATTATCGTGATCATGTGCATTTAATTCCACACGTTATATATACAGAGGGACAGGCCGGATCACAATATGAAGTTCGTCTGGACTCCCGGGGCTCAGAGATCTCGAGACAGGGCACAAAAATCACCGACGTAGCATAACCCTAACCCTCACTCGCCTTCGAGCTTCACGTAGCTTCCGAGGGAGCTTCACTTTGCAATCGACATCACTTTTGGCTGCAGGCGGAATGGACGGGCCGAAGTAAACGTGTGAGCCATCATGGTGAGTCGCGGCGACTCAGGAATTGGCTCATGAATCATGACCTCAGGTCTCAGCCATGAGATAAATAGTCCTCCCCAACTTCAAGATCTTCCAAATAATCCGTCAGTTTCACCACGTCGAGCAGATGATTATAGATCTCTAGTCTCTTTGAACTTAGCCTGCTACTAGAGTACTGGTGCAACCTGCGCCTAACCCTGTGCCAATATTGAGGCCTTGAGGGTCTAGCCTCAAGGCAGGTGTAGATGAATGGACGAGTGTGATCAGAAGATATAACGACAGTTCATGAAAAAAAGATCATGTTGGCTATAGAACTTCGTTAGCGCTCGCGCGGCGCGCCAAATATCGAGAAACACTCACACATCTTCCCAAAGTACCTGAAACGCAGTTTCGTCACCGCAGTTCAGCTGCTACTTCCAAGTTGGCTGCTGGCTATTGAAATGCCTCGGCGAAAGCATCTTGTGAGTTCCTCATGCCACTCGTTTGTGGTCTTTTGCCATACTTTGGCTATTATGGCTAACGTCGATTTTCGAAAGTTGGTAAGTTCTAGGGTCTCAGACATCGCGACGATGGTAAAGCCAACACGATTCCTCTTATTAGCGGGCTCAGCGCATCCAGCAACCTCTTAAGCCTGAGAAGCTGGTAAATTTACCACTAGAAGTTTTAACTGAGGTGTTGAAACCGTTGGATTGGAGAGATGTCCTGCATTTGAGACAGGTAGGATCTACCGTACAAACTGTTATCTGCTTATTGAGACCTTTAGACGTGCAAATGTTTATCACAAGCAACAAGGGTAAAATATACCTGGATGGGCTTGTTCAATGCGTCCAACGCGGCTCATTCATGGTCACCACTATTCCTCGAACGGCCCATGGATCTCTATAGCTCGAAAGAGATCGAATATCTGGTAATGCGACGGGAGAGCGAAGAGATCAAACGCAAAACACAGGACACACTAACCCCCGCTCTTACTCGTCGGCTTCCCATCGATAATTTTGGTATCGGCACTCTTACTCTGATCAACGGAGGACGATGGCTGTTAACCGTATCTTTTTGTGGCTCTGTCTCATACTATGATCTGGACATGAAAAATCCAGTGAAAATGCTCTTGATACCGAAAATCCGAGAGCAGGACCATAGTGGTTCCTTTAATGCTGTAGCGATGGCCGTGGACATGGACGATTCCGCTATGCTTACATTCAATCTTGCCTTATATCTAGGAAGAGTTGGTGACCGTGGGTCTTCTTTATTCTCCAGAAATATAATCTCGATATGACCTGCATCACTAGGGTACCTGTCAACTGGAACTCAAGTCGTTCAGGTATGGCGTGTAACTCTCCAACTCGATGACCAAAATCATGGGACAAGTCTATCGGCGACCCGCCTATCCTCTTTTCCTCGTGAAAATTGTGGTTCACTATGTCTCATTTCTCTTCTTGGAAGATATATCGCCTTTGGAGTTGGAAGAGCTGAAAACGAACCCCATGTACCTCCCTACATTGCTATAGTCGACTGGGCCGAAGCCAACATTCAAAATCAGTCATATCGCCACGCCGGATTGGCTCGGAAGTTGTCATATCCGAGGAAAGTCATTCCTCTCTATTCAGAACCAGTAAGTGGATCCGTTGGATCAATATTCATTCATAATCTTACACAAGATGAACAGAGTTGCATGCGACTACTGCCGGGGGACAAGATAGTATGTGTTACTTCACGGGGGAACAGACCACGGGTAAAGTTCAGTTTTTACGATATATCCGCTCGTAAAGCGACCATCGACGTTCCTCCTATCGACGTCCCTACGTGGCCACTAAATTCACAACCATTGCCCATGTGGGAACTCGACTTGCACTCAACTCCTGTCGAAAACGTTTCCCAACTGTATCGCTGCAGCAATACGAACACCTTGAGGCTTGTTTTCAATACCCTTAACGCTGTCCATGGCATTATCATTCCTGGCAACGGCGACTTTCCCAAAATCATCAAGTTAATGGATCTCAAGTCCAAACTTAGGGAAGGATTTTGCCCCTTGTCTCTTGGGTATAATAGCGCAATTGCGAATGGTGGTGCCTCTCCCGTTCAGATGCTCTATTATTCATGGCCGGACGATTCTGGGTGTCCAATCGGTCCTTCGAATTTCCTTACTGTCAGGTTAGGCAAGAAGTGTTGGAAGGAAGGAGAATCTCCTGCTTTCGATGAAGGCTCAGGGCGGGCGGCGGTAGAAAGTATCCGCGGACGCAATGAAATTTTAGTATACGATTTTTCCGATTTTATCTAGCTGACACCAACAACATTCTCTATTATTGGTGCTGTAATAGCGAGCCACGTCGATGCACTGAGCCTGAATCTGACAATTCACGTGTTTGTGCGTTCGTACAAAAAAGAACAAAGTAAGCGCCCACTCGCTCAGTCGTGTGGTTATCACCGGGATCGTAAAAAGGGCTTCCGGTCCTCGGGGATGTACCTACCGTAGTAAATTGACTGATATAGAGAGGCGTAGCTGTCTATAAATTTGAATTGCTCCTTCTCAGAAGCCCAACCGCTAAAGAATTCCTATGCAATATTTTTTGGGACCCTCCAGACGACGTAGCACACGGCTTGGAACGGTGCTTTGGGTTGGAAAACCCATAGCATTAAGGCGGAACCGCCGAAGACATTGACTACCATCCAGTAAGCTCACAGTCAATATGAGTATTCCCTTCCTTGTCAAAGAAAAAAAGGGACAGGCGTGCCTGTTATATCATGGATCATCGACGAAAGCAAAGCCAAAGCCATGGGAGCCAAAGCCTCAACAGTGGAAGTGGGGACCAAGTGGCAATCGTTGGTACCGTCAGTGACCAAATGCGAGAAGTTCAAAATTGGAAATATGGATGTACTGAGGTGTGCTGGCTCGAGTCTGCGAGGAGACGGAGGTGCGAGTAGAATCTTGAACATTTAAGAGGCCAGCCAAACTCGCCTCAAATAAATTTGTGGACACAGATTTGACAATTTTGGTGACTTAAATAGCCAAATTTTCAGACCCACGCATCAGCTTTCGGTTGTTTCTCGGATAAAAGCTCGCGTTAGCGCGCATGCCAAAAGGATCGTGCCGACATCAAAAAACGTGGCAACTGACACAGTGCTTTCCTAGATGTTTCGCAACTTCATCGTCGACGACTGAAATGCAGAAGAGAAAATATTTTGTGAGTTTCCTATGCTACTCAATGTGGTCTTTGCATGACATACATTTCTATGTGCTACGTTGATTCTCTTGCAGTTGGTGAGTTCAAGTCCTAGATCTCAGACATCACAACGATGCGACTGATTTGTATTTGTATCAGCGTGTTCGACAATCCCAAAAACAACCTAAAGTGTTAACGTTGCCACTAGAAGTTCTAGTTGAGGTGTTTAAACTAGTGGATTGCAGAGACGTCCTGCATTTGAGACAGGTAGATAAATGTGATCTATCGTAGAACCTATTATCTGCTTATCGAAGCCTTTAGACATGCAAATATCTGTCACAAGCAACGACGGCCAAATCCACCTGGGTGGACCTGTTCAATATATCTTACGCGGCTAATCCGTCAGTACTGTGTCTCGAGCGGCCCACGGAATTCTACAGCTCGCGGGAGCTCGAATATCAAGTAGTGCGACGGGAGAGCGAAGAAGCCAAACGAAAAACGCGGGACACATTATCCCCTGCTCTTACTCGTCGGCTTCCCATCGATAATTCTGGTATCGGCACTCTTACTCTGATCAACGGGGGCCGATGGCTGTTGACCGCGTGTTACTATGGCTCTGTCTCATATTATGATTTAGACACTGAAAATCCAGTGAAAAGGCTCTTGATACCGAGAATCAGAGAACGGGTTGAGATATTTAATTCTGTGGCGATGGCCGTGGACATTGACCATGAATCTGGTGTGCTCTCATTCAATCTTGCTTTATATTTGGAAAGAATCAGAAGTGGTGGGCCTTTTTTATTCTCCAGAATTTTAATCTCTACATGACTTGTATTTCTAGGGTACCGGAAGAGTCGAACCCAAATCATTCAAGTATGGCGTGTGACTCTCCAACTCGATGACCAAAATCATGGCACAAGTCTCTCGGCGACGCATCTATCCACTTTTCCTCGCGAAAATTATGGTGTATTGCGTTTCATTTCTCTTCTTGGGAGGTCTATTGCCTTCGGAGTCAATTCACCCAGTTATCTTGCTATAGTTGACTGGGCCGAAGCCAACGTTCAAAGTCAGGCACATAGGGGC
>Ga0307513_10003656_pt1 | contig 20809 bp, 17 predicted proteins | sample 15_EM_MG_FD_202174 | JGI IMG/M metagenome (GOLD analysis project Ga0307513, IMG submission 202174) | Populus trichocarpa ectomycorrhiza microbial communities from riparian zone in the Pacific Northwest, United States - 15_EM | ecosystem: Host-associated > Plants > Roots > Unclassified | place...
ACCCCAATGTCGATCGTTTACTGGGTGCATTGGGTCACATGCCTTTCGCAGTTACACTCATGGCCAATCTGGGGAAGCGAGGGAAGTCCACGGCAAATAAGTTGTTGGAGACGTGGTACACTTCCGGCACTGATATGCTCTCTGTCACGAATTCACCCGAAAAGAGCATGAACCGAAGCATCAGCCTCTCGGTCGACAGTGAATTCGTCAAGCAGGACCCTGACGCTCTTCTTCTGCTTGCCATCCTCTCGTTACTGCCAGCAGGAACAACAACGCAGAATCTTCGTTGGTGGGCAACATCCGTCAAGATGATTCCCTCTGCCATCGCCACTTTATCGGATGCAGGATTACTGGTCGAGAATAAATGCGAAAATTCTTCCTCCCCGACCCTCTTCGTCGTCCCCCTCGTCCAGTCGTTTATGCAGCAGCAAGACCGGATCACAAAGGAGATCCGGAAGCAGGTACAATCGTCATGCTGCGAATACGTCCTACTATGAGTGACCAGGAGTTTGAAACGTTTCGGGAGTTTGTAATACTTGATTTTCTCTCCTCCTTCAAGACCCCCATCCTTCAAATTTTGCCAGATCACTTGTAAGTCCTATTTAAATATAACTGTCAAGTTTTTTGGGAGAGAGAGCTGCTTGAGCAATAGTAAGAATTTATTTAGTGGTTGGCACTACTTTTGATGGCCCACTGTATGTGGACATTGGACCAGATCTAGTCCGATCAAGTACACCTATTCCCACAAAAATTTTCAGAGGCATTCACTTATCGCTTTCAATTCTCTGTGCGTAATTTATGGCTCAGAACTGTATTCCTCAACATATAAATCCACGGACATTGATTTTCGCGGCTTCAAACGTGACAATTGTGATGCGAAACCCCGCGAACCCTGATCAAAAAACCCTGCAAATTCTGATGTGACTCTAAGTGACATTTATTTCAATCTCCTGGAATTTTGGACACCACCATTGTGAACGCTCTGGCGCCTTTAGTAGCTCACTTAAAAATGCGAAAAAAATATATTCCGATAGCTGACTCACTTTTTTACAGGCAGTTTAATTTTTTAGAGGGAGGGAGGACAGGTGCCACAGGAAATCTAGCACGAGTGAAATTTTTTCAAACTCCTGGTCACTCATAGTAGCTCACGCTTGCCGCTTCGACGATCCGGCATTCCCCAAGAATTCGAAAGCGCTCGCAGTCGAAGACACGAACATCCAATCCATCCTTTTCAGTTCGCCTACATCGCGGCATATTGTTCCATCCGACATAACTGTGGAGGCTCTCATTACCTTCAGCTGGCGACACGAAGCCCAATCTCGAAATCGCCAATCATGCCGTGATGGCAGCTAAAGCCTCTAGGGTTTTGAAATATATAGCTTCGGCAGTGTGGTGCTTGGGCCAGACCTACGCCCAACTTGGCGACCATCATCCCTCCTACGCCCACCTGAGAGAAGCTCACAGGCTTTTCAACAGGCTTCCTCCTGGTGAGGTCGAGTTACAACGGCTCGGCGGCCAATGCGGAATTGATCTTGTTGACACTGCACGGATGGTATTACAGACTACTCACGAACTCGTTTCCTTGGCCCGGAATGTCGAAACGAAATGTGCCACCCTTGCAGATAATGTCATACATGGACGCAGTTTGGTGTTTCTAGGTGCTGTTCTGACACAAACTCGACAACCGCAAGAGGCCCTGCGCTGCTTGGACCAGGCTCGGACCATGCTGAAGGCTGCGGGGAACACTTACAACCTTGCTGCTGCCTATCATATCACTTCCCAGGTGCATTATGCTCAGGGTAGTCTCCCGGAGGCGCTGGACGCTATTGGGGAGGCATGGAAGCATGTCAAATTGACCGAAAAGATGTCTATTCAAGCAGCCATCTCCCTAGGCTTCGGCATGATCCTCTTCAGCGCCAACAGAGACGCCGAAGCATCGGAGTATATCGAAATAGCACTAATGAAGGCCTCTTATATTGGACAGCGGTACACCATTGCATGTGCATTAGAGTACATGGGCTACGGGTACCTCTGCAGAGGCGACTACCAAAATGCGCATGGTGCCTATGAGGCCGTGGCCGAAAAATACCTTGGTACTGCCTATGCCAATACTGGTGGGGGGAGGTGCAAGGACAACATGGCCAGGATCAAGCAGAAGCAGGGGAATAGTGACAGAGCCATTGGCTTTCACAGGCATGGCTTAGACGTTGACAAAACCCTTTTCTACCCCTGTTCAAGCCTCTGCGAGTAAACTGCCCATTTCCGGTAATTAGTTAGATTTTGCTTCCTATTGCCAGAATATTTACATCTCTATATACCTCCGTAGTTGTGCAGTTCAATATATAGCCCGGAAAGTACAGCGGTGCTCATAGTTGTACAATCACTTATCATCTGGACCATTCACGGCTAACGCCAGACGGCGCTTGTGGCCATGTACCACTGCAAGGGGACGACAATGGCAGATCAACGTTCAACTCCAACGCCACAAAGGAAAGCGAAGAGCATAAAGTAAGGGAAAACATTGCCTCCCCTCTATACGATATTCTAGACCAGGCGAAAATACGAATCAACACCATTGAAAGAATAGACACCATCTCAAAACACCCAACGTGGCGGAACAAGGTCAAAATAACCCTCGCGAAAACAAGGGAAGAGGCTGAGCAACTAATCAAGGACGATGAGAGCGACATAAAGATCTTCACAGACGGCTCCAGCCATGACGGAGGTGTAGGAGCATCAGCCATCCTAATCCAGGGAATGAGACCAGCAAGGATTGCCCGCCACTACCTTGGCAAAGACACCAGACACACAGTCTATGAGAGTGAGTGCATCGGTCAGATCATCGCGCTTAAAATGCTGCAGAAACTCGGACAGGACCTAAATGGAACAGAAATAATGATAGCGACGGATAACCAAGCCGTGCTGTGATCATATAACGCAAGAAAACCTACCCCAGGGAGCTATCTCATTGAGGACACAAGAGCCCTGATCGAGGCAATCGAGAAGAAATGGCCGAGAGTCAGGCTAAAGCTGCAATGGGTGCCGGGGCATGAAGGCATCGAAGGGAATGAAAAAGCGGACACAGAAGCAAAACGAGCAGCTGAGGGAGAGCACAAAAACCGAAGAAACGAACACCACCGTCTACTAAAGGGGCTCCCAGCCAGCAAATCGGCAACCAAACAGAATCTGAAAAAGAAAGTCTGGAGGGAATATGAGAAGGAATTCAGAAAATCGTCGAGATATGAAAGAGCAACCAGGTTCGATCCCAAAGCACCAGCTTCAAATTTCACAAAGATCACTGCCAAACTCAACAGATGACAGGCGAGCATACTTGTCCAGCTGCGCACAGGACATGTCCCTCTACAAGCATACCTCCACTGCTTCAAACTAGCCGAGACCGCAACGTGCCCTGCATGTGGGATCGAACCCGAAACTGTCACCCACTTTCTACTACACTGTGTATCCTACGTCGCACAGAGGCGACGACTACGCCGCGCACTAGGCAGGGATCAGAGCTTGGGACTAGAGATTTTAGGAGACGCGAAGAACATCAAGCCACTCATGAACTTCATCAACAGCACGAAGCACTTCGAGGACTCACATGGCAATCTACACCATGCAGGACAGGACGATGAAGAAGACAGGACCTAACAACCAAAGCGAACCCCCAACGAAGGCATCCCCACAATGTCCTCATATTTACCTCTACTTTCTCTTTTTCTTTATTATTCTTTACTCTCTTTCTTCTTTCCCTTCTCCCTTCTTTTCTTCGTTACTTTACAGTTTCTCCTCCTTATTCTACCCTACACCTCTCTATCTGTGCGCACACCACACTTGAGCCACCTCAGGAGGCCAACATAGTCAGGATTAGATAAAATACGGACTCTATAGACACACGCAGACATGTACACACTAGTGACGCTCGACATAGGCCATAGGCCCAACGAGCATAATGGATCAAAAAAAAAAAAAAAAAAAAAAAAAGGGAAAACATTGACATTTGAAGGTTGAGTGGTACAGCTCAAGCAAATAAGTTTGACTTTGCGCCATCCACGCCTACGTTCCTCCGGCCGTCCTACTGAGCATTTTTGTTCTTGCTCTCGCCGCCACAATTCTCATCCCTTCTTCCCAGATGACAAATACTTCGATGGGTCTGTCTTTCCAAGACACAGGCGGGTAACTCTAAAAGGCGGATTTTAAAAGACGAATCCTGCCTATGAATATGATCAACATTGAGATCCGAGCAAACCTAACAAGGGGAGGAATAAAACGAAAGAGAGACTGAGGTTGACTGAAGGGCGGTACCACACCCTTGAACGACAAACTTCATCCGCCTTACCGTCGTTCCTCCCGCCTCCCTCGCTGACACCACCAGGAGGGTCATCGTCGTTCAATGTGGTTTTTGCATGTGATGGAGGGCTGGAGGAGGCCGCAATCCTCGCAATCGACGAGCTTGGGTTGTTCATTTCCCATGTCCCTGCTGTTTTCGGGGTGTTGCGTTTGCACTTGGTAGTCAGAGCTCTTGCGTTGTGGCTCGCTGGCAGGGGGGTCGACGGATCTGCATTTTCCTTGTGAGATAAGTGTGAGATGGGGAGGAAATGAGGCTGAAGACGTACCACTACTATCCCATGCCTCTATCCCTCACCATTGCCAGTATTCGGGAGTTTCACCAGGCGTTCTTCGTGTCCGGGGTGCTCTGGGTATCCCTTTGGCGGTCCCTGGGTTCGTGATACTTACCTGGACCTTCGTCGGCGCTGAATGAGAGGGAAGGACATTAGGCCCGCGTCGCGACGGGGGCGGAAGGAGGAGAACGTGGGTGATGGGCATGGGAGATCGATGGGGGTGAAAGAGCGGTGTGACGAGTGATGTTGAAGTCGACACGCCCGTACTTACATAACTCCTGTCGGAGTTGCGGATATTCACAACACACTCTGTGCGACACAGGGTTACCTGGTGTGTTGTTTCTCACATCGTGTGTTGTGAGGATGTACAAGAAGGGACACACACACAAGTGAGGATCCACCCAACATATCAAGCTTTCCATCACATAATCCTATATTTAACTTTTGGCATCAAGTTTTTGACAGCTGGAATGCAACGAGGCTTCCTGCGGGCCGCAGGGCATCCAAAGTTCCAACCTCATATACTTACCGTTGATCGCAACCGCGCTGTGCCTTGATAGGGGCTCACGCCTCAGTGCTCTAGTTCGTTGATTACGAACCGAAGTATGTGCGCTGGATGTTTCTCCTGGTGTCATCTGCGCATGCGATGGAGTGCCAAGAAGAAAAGTACGAAGGCAAAACCTCCTGAGGTGAGCACAAATTTATGTTGCACAATCTCACTGACACACAGATGCATGCAGAAACTGCCGCGAAATCCACCAGTGATCGTCCCAGAAATAACTTCCCGCAAGAACCAAGTTATCGAACGGAAATCCGATGAGGTGGGGTGGTTGGTTCGCGTCCCGCAATCCCTCTAACGGACATTGGCATTCAGAAATTGTCTGAAAACTCCCGGACGGCAGTTCCAACAACAACAGACTACATGACGGCCACCGGAAAAGAGGTTCTTATGGTGTTGCAATCTGCAGCTAAGGTCATTCCAGTTCCATTGCTGCAAGACGCCATTGGAGTTGCACTGAAGATTATTCAAGTATGCGAGGTGCGTTGAATTCAGCCTTTGAAGGCTGTATAATTGATGAAGATATTTCATCAGGACGCGTCGGTTGTTGAACAAAAGGTCAAAGATCTGCAAGAAAGGGTCAGCCATCTCATGATCGATATCCTGCGCCATGTAACACCCAAGAGCGAAGAAGGTAGCGACGAGGCAGTTGTGAAGGTCGTGAAGGGTATTGAAGAGGATATCAAACAACTACTCTGGTGTGCCCCTACAAATTGCGGTCCGAGAAGTTTGCTGATGATATTATAGCACTCTCGAGACAATCAGAGAAGAGTTGACGGAAATCAGCGCGCAGAACCGATGGGCGAAAGCATTTTACAAAGAACTCAACATGACTGCGGTGGAAGATTGTATGAGTCGGCTTTCAGGTGCCGTGGAGAGGTTCACGGTATGTGTTTGGATAAATGAGTGTTTGGGCTCAGGCGGAGGCTGATGTTAAGATTCCTCCAGCTTGCTAACGACCTCCATGACTCGAACCTCCTCCGGGAACTCCTTGCCCGCCTAAGTAAGATGGCCAACAAAGTTGAGGATATGCACGAAGGCATAAAGCATACGGCCAGCAAGGTCGATGATATGCACGAAGGCTTAAAACATACGGCCAACAAAGTCGACGATACGGCCAATAAAGTTGACGATACGGCCAATAAAGTAGAGGATATTCACAAAATCCTATTCAAGCTCAAGAGATCGGGCACGACGCTTGGATTGGACACACTCGCTCGACAAGAGACGCCGATGAAACCCGAGATCTTTTACGGGCGAGACGACTTGGTCGAAGGCATTGTGCAGTCGCTCCTGCAGGAGAAAACCTCTCGCATCTGCATTCTAGGTCCAGGTGGGATGGGGAAGACTTCAGTTTCACTTGCCGTTGTCGAATCGCGTCTCATCAAGAAACGGTTTCCCGATGGAAACTGTGTTTGGGTGCCTTGTATTGAAGCGACGTCGGGAACTCTCCTCCTCGAAATCCTGTATACCCAACTGCAGGTACCTGGAGATAAGCAGGTCACGCTTGAAAAGATCATCTCGGAATTAGATGCCTCGAAAGAGCCCCGCCTTATCCTTCTCGACAACTTCGAGACACCGTGGAATGCGCCCGGCGGAACTCAGAAACAGGTCAGCGACATCCTTCGAAAGCTAGCCATGTTGAGTCACGTCGCGATTCTCGTTACGATGCGTGGTACATACCCGCCGTGTGACGCTATCGAATGGCAATCACAGACGATCCAGCCTACTGACGAAGCAGCCTGCCGTCGCATTTTCCATGACATCAATCCTCGTTCGAAGGATGACCCCGATGTCGATCGTTTACTGGCTGTGTTGGGCCACATGCCTTTCGCAGTCACACTCATGGCCAATCTGGGGAAGCGAGGTAAATCGACGGCAAATGAGTTGTTGGAAACGTGGTACACCTCCGGCACTGACATGCTCTCTGTTACCAACTCACCCGAAAAGAACATGAACCGAAGCATCAGCCTCTCGGTCGACAGTGAATTCGTCAAGCAGGACCCCAATGCTCTACCTCTGCTCGCCATTCTCTCATTACTGCCAGCAGGAACAACAACACAGAATCTTCGTTGGTGGGGAGCATCCGTCAAGATTATTCCCTCTGCCATCGCCACTTTATCGGATGCAGGATTACTGGTCGAGCATAAGCGGGAAAATTCCACCTCTCCAGTCCTCTTCGTCGTCCCCGTCGTCCAGTCGTTTATGCAGCAGCAAAATCGGATTGCAGAGGAGATCCGGAAGCGGGTACAATCGTCGTGCTGTGAATATGTCCTAGCTCACGCTTGCCGCTTTGACGATCCCACATTCCCTAAGAATTCGAAAGCGCTCGCAGCCGAAGACACAAACATCCAGTCCATCCTCTTCAGTTCGCCTACATCGCAGCACATTGTTCCGTCCGATAGAGCTATTGAAGCTCTTATTGCCTTTAGCTGGCACCGTTACAACACAAAGCCCACTCTTGATATTGTCAACCATGCAGTAATGGCAGCCAAAGCCTCTGGGGTTGAGAGGCGCATAGCCTCGGCGGTGTGGTGCTTGGGCCAGACCTACGCCCGACTTGGCGACCGTCGCACCTCCTACGGCCACCTGCAAGAAGCTTATCGGCTTTTTAACACCCTTCCTCCTGGTGAGGTCGAGTTGCAACGGCTCGGCGGCCAATGCGGAATTGACCTTGTTTACACTGCGCGGATGGTATTGCGGGATGAGGACGAAATCGTTTCCTTGGTCCGGGATGTCGAAACGAAATGTGCTGCCCTTTCGGACAACATCATACGTGCACGCAGTTTAGTGATTGTAGGCATTGTTCTGCAACGAGCTCAACAACCGCAGGAGGCCCTGCGCTACTTGGACCAGGCTCGGACCATGCTGAAGGCTGCGGGGAACACTTACAACCTTGCTACTGCCTATCAGATCACTTCCTGGGTGCATTACGGTCAGAGTAGGCTCCCGGATGCCCTGGATGCTATTGAGGAGGCATGGAAGCATGCCCAATTGACCGAAAATGCGTCTATCCAAGCGGACATCTCCCTAGACTTTGGCAGGATCCTCTTCAACGCCAATAGAGATGCAGAAGCATGGGAGTATATCGAAATATCACTAATGAAGGCCTCATATACTGGGAAGCGGCTCCTAACTTCACAAGCATTAGATTACATGGGCTATGGGTACCTCCGCAGAGGTGACTACCAAAATGCGTATGGTGCCTATGAGGCTGCAGCCGAAAAATATGTTGGTACTGTCCAGGCCCATGTTACTTGGCGGTGCGAGGAGAACATGGCTAGGATCAAGAGGAAGGAAGAGAATCCTGACATGGTCATTGGCTTTTACAGGCCTGCTGTAGACGTCAATTCTAATATCCTTTTCTACCCCTTTCTTTAAGCATCTGCGACGTGAACTTCCCATTTCCAGTTATTAGTCAGATTCAGCTTCCTATTGTCAGAATATTTACATATCTATATACCTTCACGTCGTGCAGTTCAATATATACCCTGGAAAGCACAGCGGTGCTTAATTCTAAAAAGATGCATCAGGAGGGTGTCGTGTCTTACTCTTGGTGTTCATTGCCCACGTTCCTCGGCGTCCGATTATTTATTATCTAGACGTTTGTAGCCATGCTCCCCGAGGTGACGACAATGGCAGATCCACTCCAACGCCACAAAGGAAGGCGGACAGAACAATGTAAAGGAAAAATTTAATATTTGAAGGTTAAACGGTACATCTCAAGCAAATAAGTAGGACTTTTGCACCCCCCACGCCTACGTTCTTCCATCCGTCCTGCTGAGCATTCTTGCTCTTGCTCTCGCCGCCACCTATTCTTCCGAAATGACAAATACTTCGATGGATCTGTCTCTCCAAGACACAGGCAGGCAACTTTAAAAGATAAATCCTGCCTGAGAATATGATCAACATCGAGACCTGAATGTGAAAGCAACCCAACAGAGGAGGAATAAAACAAAAGAGAAACTGAGGTTGACTGAAGGGCAGTAACACACCTCTTGATCACATAGACTAGCAACTACACGCGTGTTTTTCTCTACCATATGGCCCTCTACAAAGGAGAATAAACAAGGATTCTTTTTAGAAGAAAAAAAAAAAACACCTCTTGAATGACAAACTTCATCTGCACTCTCCTACCTTACCGTCGTTCCTCCCACCTACCTCGTAGTGGCAAGAGGGAAAAACGATGTAAATAGGAGGTTTAGGAGTTGCGTGGAGCAGGACCTGGTGTAGTTTGGGTGAAAATTTTACAGAGTGAAATTAGGATCCGCTGGAAATCAATGAGGAGAGCGTCAGCGAACAAATTGAAAGACAAACGAATGATTTGGAGAGGATGACAACAGTAGATCAACCACAAAGGAAGGCGAAGAACATAAAGTAAAGGACAACTTACATTCGGCATTGTGCCACACACGCCAATATTCTTCCAGTTCCTATTGAGTATTCAGAAAAGTTGTAATAGTGACGGTCGAGAAAAGCACCTGCTGGCGATCGAAGCTGAAATCCGAAAGCCAGAAAGTTGCTACGAGCGAAAAAGAAGCTGAACGAAAGGGAAAGTGGAGAAGAAAAGAAAAGAGAAACATGCGGATTGAATGTGTCCTTGCGCCTCTCGTCACCGCGATCCTCCAGTTCCGACTTGCCCCAACACGCCCTTCCCACCATAACATATCCTCGTCCCCGTGGCCACTCGGTCACCGAACTCTTGTGAAGCTCGAATGGATAGACCTCAAGAAAATATGTGTGATTTTGGGCGGGTGGCTGGCGAGGGACGGAACAGCACCCCGGTTGACATATGGACCCGTTTATGATTAAGGTAGGGGACATCCATATGCAACTTACGTCACGTGCTTTTTGTGACACCATCCAAATCAGGCGAATGCCCATAAAAAACGCGTTTACAACTTCTTGGAGGGCGAAAATAAAAATTCTGGTCCCAACATTTTGTAGGTTAGAGTTTTTTTAGATAATTGGGACAAAAATGCGCTCAAAAAGAGCAAAACTGAGAGAGAAGATAGAGATTTACACTCCAACGTAGGCTAATGACCTCGGCTACCCTCTTATGTCTACTCCATATGCCCAAACACCCCGAAACCATTTTAAATTGACTCAAAAACCTTCACAAAGGATCAAATTGTATCTTATCAAACTTATCTCCATGAAAAATGCATAAATGACCAAGCGCAATGATTTGGGATAAGCCGCAAGCTTTGACATACTCCTCAATCATAAATAACCATCAATTTATTCCAGAATATAAATTTCAGACTATCTCCGAGTTCGGGCGCCACCTTTTTTCTTCTGAAAGCCTCATGCTGCTGCAAATATACTGTGTATCAGTGCTTCAGTGTATTTTCACATCTCCTCCTTCAGTTTTCATTCAATCTCTCTGATTTTTCACAGATGCATTTTAGGTACCTTCAATAACAAAATGTTGGGGCCATAATTTTCATTAAGTTGCTCTAAACTTCATAATTCATCTCGCAGACGGATTTGTTCCCGTTTTGGATGAGATGTCACGGAAATGTAACGGCACGTGACGTAGGTTGCATATGGATGTCCCTACCTTAGCTCAGTCGGAATACGACCACCATTGGAAACACCCAAGTGACTTCTCACGTGGGCGTGCGTTCTTGTGGACAGCACGTGTTTATCGCTTACTTACTTACTTGTACTATCACTAACACAATCGTTAAATCATTCCCTCGCCTCGCCTCCATGTGCCTTGTCTTGGGCCTTTTTCTGTTTCCCCACCCACCCACTCCTGTATTATCTATCACCTTGTGTCTTATACCCACCCAAACCCAACCCGGTAGAGGAGGATTGGTAGAAGGGGTTCATCCGCCCAGTCCATCGACCTTCGCCCCGTGGAGCAGTCGACGTCAAGTCGCCTGCTTCCACGCACCCCCTAGACTACCGGGTCAGGTTAACACATTAGTTTTTACCTGTGATGGCGCGAACATCCACAAGATCTCGACTGCTTGGTCAAAACTCCTGCAGTAAGTTGTGTTAGATACAGGAATACCTGTGGTGGAAAGTAGGAGAAATGGTGTAGATAGGAGAAAATATGAAGATTTAGGAAGTGCATGGCGCAGGACCAGCCAAGGTAGTTTGGGTGTGGCGGAAAAATGATACGATAAAACTGCTTCCGAATTGAACATGGAATATGTTTCTCTTTTCGCCACATTGGAAGACGCGCATCCGAGTCTAGTATCATCGAGTGAGCTCTGGTTTGGCTCGGGCGTACTGTGAGTAAAGGGTCACTGCGAGGGCGGATGTTGAACTCGAGGGGGTAGGCTTTGCTTTTGGACGAGGTTTTACAATGGGTGGTTGTCATCGTCGGATCCCCACCCCCACGACCTGTAATTGTTTCGTCGCACATCCTCTCTCCAACCCATTCCGCTTCTCTGCCCGCTTCGTTCCTTTGGTAACAGTTTGTTCATCGACGATGTGTTGCCAGCCGTAATGACTCTCGGACGTGTTGTATTTCTCAAAATATCAGGTACGTTTTCTGCTTAGCTGTAGAGGAAAAGGAGCGCGATGTGGTGCAATGGCATGGTGGAGTAGAGGGAAATGCAAGGCTCTCAAAGATCCCAGAATATCTTCGTTGTTAGTTGTGGAGTCAATGGGCTAGGTAACAGTCCGATTTCACTGCGTAGTACTTGCTCGGGGATGGTCAGTGGGAACAAACGAATGGTGGCAGCCATTGACCCCACTGAGGGGAATGGGAGGAGCCGAGGAGAGAGGAGGCACTCAGACTGCGACAAGCCGTTTTGCCACCGAAAGATCTTCCAGTCTTTGCCCAGCACATCGGAGCCACGAAACTGTTTGGAAAGATGGTTAGAAGGTAGATGGTAAACGAATTAAATTTGATTGTAGGAACATACGAGTGTGATAAAATAGCCCTGATTGCCATGTTATTTACTCCGGCACATCACGTTTGGGAAAAGCCACATTGACAGGTAACGCCTGGAGGCTGAAGCGGGGTTGATGGCAGGCATAGTGACGCTGACATGAGCGAATTAGGGCGGGGTTATCCTGCATGCAGCCGTAGTTGGATATTGATATTGTCTGCGCATCAATAAACTATACAATCCGTAAGTGCAGAATAGAGGGGAAGAGGGAAGTACTCACCGAAGTTGAAAGGTAGCATTGCCACATGATATATACCATGAAACTTGTGGTGGTGGTGCGAATGTAGTCGGGTGGTGTCCGCGAATTTGAGTTTTTGAGGCCCAAAAATCATCAAATCTGTGTCCAGAAATTTGGGCACTTGGCGGATCGTGTGGGTATTCATCGTCAATCTGTTGGCACCATCGCTGAAAATTCTTCAAACCAAAAACCGCCGACATCGGAAATACCTAATCCACGATATTCTGGGAAAGCCGGGGCTCGAACAAAGAGCAAGGGGGCAGACAGCCGTCCAAAACATGTCATCCCGCCGTCACGTACTCTCGTCATTTGCTATCTTGTAGGGACGGCCATCGATAACGTGCGGTACTGAATGCCATAGCGTAGAGACGAGATGGAAACAAGTGCGGAGGAAGATTCTGGAAGACTGAGGGAAGAGCCCAGTTTGAATATGAATGGACACTCAGATAGATCACGACGCCTGGTGGACTTGTGGTGGACTAGACTCGCGACCAGTCCTTAGGTGGTGATCACGCGGGGCGGTTGTTTATCATTTGTTGTGACGTTGTTGTGGTGGCAAACATATAGCGGAGTGTAAAAAGGAGGATCACCACCTAAGGACTGGGAGCAACGGATGCGATTTAAGGGAAACCCCCCTCGCGTGACGCTGACTTAGAAAAAAATCGCGTTTCGACACGGACGACTTCGTTAAAAACACTCAAACTCTTTCCACAAGTCTCTATTTTCAACATAACTTTTTCGTACGTTCCTCTACATTTGTAATCGATTGACATAGGTTTGTAAAATAAGAATTTTTGACATCAAATTTAATGAACTTCGTCATTTTAAGTTTGTACAATCTAATTCCGAGCACCTGCACTTGAGGACAAAATATTTGGGGTCTGAGGACCAACATTGGCAAAGGAGATGGATTGGGCACTGTAGGTTGCAATGGTAGAGCTAAGTACGTAGCGGACAATGTCGAGCAGCCATGATTTCAACGAATTTTCACGAAGTCCCGCGTGACAAAGCGTGACCTTACTAAAAGTGAACCGTTGCTCCCAGCCGTTACCTGAAGATGCTCAGCGGAGTTCGAAAGGTAACGGATGGTCACGAGCCTAGTGGTGGACGCAACCATGGGAGATAGAGCGGCACCGGAGCTGATCCGCTTTTCCCAGTTTCATGGCCCGACGCTGCGGCATTGGGGTCTACTTGTTACAGGATGGTTGGTACAGGCGACGAGGAAAATTGGGTTCAATCTTGAAGAAGGTGCGTGCAAGGGTGCGGACGTCGAGGCAAGCGGGGCCACCTTTTCTATTGTAGCGGTAGGGGCAGGAGCGGGAGTCGGCGCAGCCACAAGCAAATAATTCGAGTCGCAATATTAACGGAGCGGAGAACGCCGTCTCGCACGGCCAGCTTTGCCTGTGTTCAGACTTTGGCGAGGGTGGAGAGGTGGGCCTTTCAAGTTGGATCTGAGATTGACAATCTGAGGGACGAATATGTTGATGGAGAGTGGAAGTAGCTGGATGGATTAATGAGGAGGGACGAAGCGCGAATTAGAATAGGATAATCAATGGATAATTATCGATTTTATTTTGGGAGTTCTGGAATGCTTAGTCCTCGTCAGGCTTGAACGCCGCCGTTGGCCTTTTACCTCCCACCTCCAGCACTATTTCCGAGATGGAGTTTTTGTTTTCAAACGCTCGGAAATTCTCCATACCGCCACCCTGCCGATTTCGTTGCATGATATCAGCGGTTAATCAAACGGCGGTGGGGTGATTTGGTAGAAGGCGAAGCCACGACTTGTTCAACTCCATCAAGTACGCTACAACCCCCCGCTTCATCTAGACCGAGGGCATCTCAAAAATTTCTGTCTGGGTGCTAGGCCCGTAGAAATAGGTTGGTCTACCCTCCGAAGGCATGTACACGCTCTTGGATGTTTCATTGTCGTGATTTTTGTGGCATCAACAGCTCTGCTTATTTCACCGCTGCCCCCGCCAGACGGGCCCGCGTTCTGTGATTCAAGGCGCCAATACCGCAGCTCTAATCCCTCTGAGTAAGTTTCACCCTTCATTCGTACTTTCAGGACCACCAATCATTGTCGATCTGCCATTAGCACGACAACGAAGGACATGCACGGCCTGAAGCACATCCCAAGGAATAGGAGCAGCAAACTCGAAGATTTCTGCCCTGGAGACGACGAGGTTAGTGATAAAGTACCCGTCCGGAAGAAAGAGAAGACACCAGGCATATAGCATCGTTAACTCTTCTTTCTTCATTCTTTGATGAGCTTCGACACCAGGCGCCAGCGAGTTACTAATCGTCAGGAAGTACTCATACTCTCAAAGCTCGAACAGCTTTCAGCCGTCGAACACATCGCGGACGTATACCCTACGACCCCCCAGCCACATCCCCAACAGCGCGTCGCCCTTGCGATGGAAAATGGATACAACCTTAAATTCTATTACCCGGCGACTGATCGGGTCGCATTTGAAGATGTAAAGTGGGACGTTTTCTTTGGCCCAATATTCAAGTCGAGGAGATCACTTGTACCCCAGGTTATGTGGCAAACTGAGACTCAGGGATGATTTTGAGCTGTGTCAAATGAGGAAGTAATAAGTGATTAAGCCAAGCAAAGGGGAGATTGAGGAGAGGGTTGCAGGCGACACCTCTGTAGTTGGAGAGGAGTGCATTCAAGGGGCCTCCGCTTGTGAACGTTGAACTAGGTATAATTAGTTGGGGTATCATAAATGGGCCGTGGCACCTCAGTCGATGTATAATGGACTGTGGTGAGTATGAACTACGCTACCGTACAAGTGTCCATGATAAAGAGCTCGTTAGATAAATGAGAGGAAGAAAGGAATGTGGTTGCTCTTTATCACTGCTGGACCAGATTGCGACATCAACCAACGCTCCGAGTTCCCACACAACGCCGCTTAGTTGGTAGTGGCGTAAGTGAACGGGGTGGTAGCAAGACCAACACGCTGATTGCCGGTATCGTAGACCGAGTAGAAGCGTTCGAGGAAGACCTGACCGTTGATCCAGTCAAGACCTTGGCCGGAGTTCGTGCCAAGATCGCTGACGATAAGGTAGATGCTGTCGGCAGTACCACCGATCAGGGTGTTGAGGGAACGGGGCCAGATTTGGGCGTTGGGGGTCAACTCAAAGGTGGTCTGTAGGTGAGAAAACCGAAAAAGTAAGTTAAAATTGATGAGAATCAGTTCGCGGATAGCTTGAGAGGAAGAAATATACGTACACCACCAGTTGTGAAGAACAGACTTTGTAGAGCTGAGAATTGGGCCGAGGTAATGCTGAGCAGCCCAGTCGCACTGTCGAGAACACCCCCAGTAGCGGACTGGTACTTGTTTAGTCCATCCGTGGCAAGAAGGATGAGGGTGGTTCCTGGGATGATGGGGTACTTTAGAGTCATCTACAAAGATATTCTAGGAAGGTTTTCACTTACCGGTGTCAACAATACCAGCAGTGGTGTCAAGGATACTGGTCGAGTCTCCATAGCGGATAGACTGGTCGATTCCCCAGTAGTTGTTAGCTGGCGAGGTAGTAGTGATTGGGCTTCATACGTGGATCAGTACCGTCATCTTCACTGGTAATGGTTCAGGACAAATACATACATGTACGTAATTTCGCCAGTGAACTTGGTGCTGTCGGTTCCACCTGTATGACAGAGTCCGTTAGAACAATAATCCCTATTTATAATTGATGAAGGTATGTGTACCCCAGGTGATTTCTCCGTTAACATTATCAGCGGTGGTTGTGGGCTCGAAGGAGATACCGATTTCGTTACAGAGGATGACACCGTTGGCGTAAAGATTGTCAGTAACAGTGGGGATAAGAGCATTGGTGTCAGGACTCAAAGTGCCTAAGAAGAGAAATAAGAAAGCGGCTCAATTTCACGAAGGAAAAGATCCATCCACCTTGGGTAAGGCCGACTGGGCCGACACTTACCGAAGAAATATTAGATTAATGACCTTGGGAATTGGTTTAAGAAATCATACCCAAGGATACCGTCGACATTGGCGAAACCAGTGGACTAAAATAGAATATTGTCAACAATTTCGTTCTTCTGAAAATGAGTAACTAAGTGGACTAACTGTAGAGGCAACACCAATGGACTGCTGGGGGATGACGAGGCTGGGAGTGAGAGTGACGGTATCCGTGAACTCAGTACCGGAGAAAGATCCTGATCCGTAGGTCACAGCCTAAAAATGGTACCGAAGGTAGCTTAAGTGTCAATAAATGAGAAATACTCGAAGTTCGACGCACCACCGAGTTGGAAGTCTGAACACTGGTAGAGGTCCTAACGTAGGCAGCATTAGCTCCAACCCAAGTGTTTGAGCTTTGTACCAGGAGCTGTTAGGATGAAGAAGGCTAAGACTTAAAAGCTCGTACCTTCCAGTATCGATGATGAGCGAATCTATTTCAAGTCAAGTAAATATAGGCTTAGAGGATTCTGAAGAAAATAATACTTACAGGTAGTAGGGGGACTACCAACCCCGACGGAAGCAATGTAAGTCACAGCCCGGTTTTCAATCGGCTCATTGTGGAGGGGATGGCCGCCAGTGGCCTTCGCAATAACCCCAGCTATGAGAGCCTTAGCACGAGCCTGATCATTGCGGACGAGGTCGTGGATGCTGGTAAGATTGACCCGGCGAGAAAGAGGTAGAGTCACAGGAGACCTGTTCACTAGCACTGGACTGGCAGCGACGGAGAGAGTATAAAGGAGTGTGATCAACAAGGTTGTTGGGAACATATCTGGGAGCAGAATTTCGTGGAAATGATTTGATTTGATGGAGGCCCCTTACCTCCCTTTTTATACACCATTGCGAAGCATCAACCTCGCCAGAAGCACCAGTAGTTCCTCAATTTGCTTCTGTTCGCTTGCGCAAGCGAAAAAGCGAGAAAGCCGACTAACCCTTCACTAAAAACTGTTGGTTGCCTTGGTTGCGCCCCACTTGACGAGATCCAGTGGTGGCGGTGCCAAATTTAGCCAAAAGGATTAAAAACAAGTCTATTCGATAGTCTCGAAACCAGACGTTATGGATAAAACCGATTCGGGATCAGTCCATTGTCCATCTTAAGAATCCGTCAATTTTCTACATTTCCACCTGCCCTAAAACAAGAAGTAGAACCCATAGAGACTGGAGGCGAGTCTATCTATTCGAGGGGTCGGGACTCGGCGCCCTGAATAGGATATGTTTTTAGTCTTTTGACAGCGGCATCGCGGCCAAGACCCTGGATATATTCTTTCTCCTAAATTAAAAGCTCACGGAAAGTCATCCAGTGATTTGTATGTAATTTCGAGCTATTTGCCTTTTGAAGAGTCCAAAAAGAGCGAATATGTAAATTGTGAAGCCGCTGATGAATATTGAATGGCGAAGCTTACACGAAACCGTAGTCCCAGTGAAAAAGGCCTCGAGTGAAATTGTGTGAAATTGAGTCAATTCCAGTCGTTCCCATGCAACCCAATAATATGTAGGTAAGAATTTCGAGCGTTTTCGAGTATTTTCATTCTGATCAAGCACCTTGCATCCTTCTGGCGTCACCTTTCTTCCATTCAGGGCGTGGGGGGTGCTGACAAACATGGGGTTCTTCAAGACTTCCCAAGTTGGTGCATCAGTAAAACATATTGAAAACATACCGTACTTTATCCTTCTTTGTTTTTTTCATTTGGCTTTGAATCTTCTTTGTCTTTTCCAGCAAATTTCCAGGACACTTTTAGTGAATTTTGGCAATTTTGAAAGTCGCGTTCACTTTATAAACCTCCCTCCGGAAACCTGAAGATATGTTATCGGGCCTAGATTAGCCTCTGGATAAAGGGGAGGGCACCTGAGGTTGAGGAGACTCTATTAAAGTCCGTTGGAATTCCGATGACATGTTGAATTGACTTTGTTGCTCTTCCTAGCAAACTTCAACCAATCGTTGCTCGCCTCTTCATGCCTTAATCCGCGTATCTGTGCACCCGAAGCATGAGATAAGGAAGCAAAGTTGGTGTTATCGATGGGGGAATCCGCACTAGTGGCAGCTAAGTAGCCCGAACTGTACATTTCCGGTTGATGAAGCTGTTCCAGGTAGTAGAACCCCTAGCAATGTTTTCTAAATACAGGCGCTTAAGTTCGGGATGAATGCGGAGCCCAACTTGAACCGACAAAAAACACCCATTCTCACACCTCACGTATTTAAAGTCATAAGAGTGTCCATGGAGTCGGAATACGGGACAGAAAGTTAAGCGGAAAGATGGGATGAGGTCGTGATATGCGACGAGGTTTATGATTTTGAGCATTCAGCTCTGACGGAACGGCTAACGTGTTGTGGAACATTGAAACAACTTTTCGTTGATAATGGGGTGAGAACAGACAAAAGAACAGAACCCATATTTAGCAAAATAAGATAAAATTTAGGTCCGGGGGAACGGAGGAGAAAGCTGAGGTTACGACTCGGTCTATCGCCTCTTTGAGACGGGATCCATGATGTTCGAGGTAGGTGAGAATAGAGGCGGACACTGGAGGGTGTTGAGACGTAGAAAAATGAGGTCGCTTTATGGTCCTGGGTCTACAACGCCGGCTGTATGAGAAGTCGGCATCAGGCACAGCGCCTCAGAAATGTCGCAAGGATTCGGTTCGCCTCATGACGCCTGAAACGTTAAGGAGGAGCCTTCAAATAATACAAGTTGTATTCCCCATTAAACTTCAAAGTACCGGCGTCTTTTCAAAGGGTTCAAGCGCTAAAGCGGAAGGAATGCTCTGCGCTTGCATTGGTACCTAGTAACAACCCGACCAACCAATTACCTAGAGGGACAGTCGACTTTATTTCGTCAGAAACCACGACGAATACTTAGGCGCCGCGTACATGTACAGGTACAACAGTAGGTTCAACCACACCTAACTCTATTTCAGCGCCCACATCAACACCTATACGAGTTGCAAGTCATTATAATGTCCACCCTGGAGGAAGTTCATAGCCTTTATTGCATACCTACAATCCAATTCTATAACAGTGCCAATTTGAATGCTACTTGGCAAGTAGCGATTGCAACGAGTCGCTCTTCCGGGAGCATAGCCCACACATCCATCGTCCCATTTATGAGGATACTATCCAATTCCTTCTCTCTTGTATCTGATTCCAGCCTAGGGCAAATGAACATTATTTGATGGTTCAAATGACATCCATCGCGGCCTCCTTACACACCATTTCAGGTTCAAGTTACGGCTCCCAGTAACTACTTGTGCCCATATATGGACCTAGTTCGACAACTACTTACTTGGAACACCGTGCCATTATTCTGGACCCTTCGTCCGGCAGTGAGTTGCACGCAAAACATATAGAGTCCCCTGAGAAATCTCGTGTCAATTATGACTACTTTGGATTATGATGGCAGGTGATTTCCAAAGTTTGGAAATCACCCGCCATATGACCGGCCCGGCCTGTCAAATATCAGACCTGAATGTCCGTCGCTGGGAACTGCGGTTTGCTCATAGCAGCCACCTTTGAGAGTCTCCAGAATCAAAGACAATGGCACCGATCTCACCGGAACCCCCAAAACCTCCTCCAACGCCACCCCTCTCAGAGTTACCCACCGCATTTCCTGATACCACCTGCCTACGACGCGGTCTATGTCCCGTCACCTCCCTGCGCGCCCAAGGCCCGGAACTACTTGAATCCCATTCGTTATACTACGAGCAACATGGCCCGCCTCGCGTTAAAGGCGACGAGGAAGCAATGAAGGGGTTGAATAAGGTCGTGTTTATCATGGGGCTGAATTCGAGCAGTTTCTCGTGGGGACCGCAGGTTCGGTATTTTGGGCAGGAAGGAGATTGTACGGCGTTGGTGTTTGATAACCGTGGAGTTGGAAATTCAGGGTATCCCAGGGGTCCTTATACGTGAGTTACGTGTTTTTCACGCCGTCGTCTAAAGGCTCAAATGCGTGTCGCCGACGATGGGTTACCGCCTCCTTTGTTATGCCTTCAGTCTAATCCGTAAATTTTTCTAGAACCTCGGGCATGGCGGAAGACGTAATTTGCCTGCTTGACAATCTCGGTTGGACAAGTGAACGCGAGTTGAATATTGTTGGGATCAGCCTCGGGGGTATGATTGCCCAAGGTGTGTCCGAACAAAGAAGAAAAACTCATCCTAAGGTTCATATATTATCTTAAACAGAACTCGCATATCGCATACCAAAGCGTATTGCTTCTCTCGTCCTTGCTGTAACGACACCAGGAGGCCACTTCTGGAACAATTTCCCTCCCGTTCGTTCTGTTCCCCCATCCTCCGACTGAACTTGATGCTCACACATTCTACACGCAGGTAAAAGGGCTGCTCTCCCTGACCAAGCTATTATTCACGCCAGACCCAGTCCAGAAAGTCCCAACCGTGATGGACATGCTCTTCCCCGCACCATGGCTCGCCGAAAAGGCCACCAGCGACCCTCACGCCGAATTCAACGGCAACACCGAAACGAACGAGATGGGAAAGACGAATAGGG
>Ga0307513_10003657_pt1 | contig 20808 bp, 28 predicted proteins | sample 15_EM_MG_FD_202174 | JGI IMG/M metagenome (GOLD analysis project Ga0307513, IMG submission 202174) | Populus trichocarpa ectomycorrhiza microbial communities from riparian zone in the Pacific Northwest, United States - 15_EM | ecosystem: Host-associated > Plants > Roots > Unclassified | place...
CGGACTTGCTGATGGATCGGTCAGCAGCCAAGCGGACCCGCGAGTCAACGGAGAGTTGCGGTCAAGCCTCGGCCGGAAGCGAGAGCCTCTGATCTTCACCAAAACCCGAATCTCACGGTCGCTCATCCTCACAAAGTCTCTCGTCGTCGGACCACGTCTGGCAGCCGTCTCGACCGAAGATTCACTCCAATGAAGAGACGAACGCAGGACGTGATGAGAGCGACCACCGGCATCGTCCCTCAACCACTCGTGGCGTTTGGGCCCGATGGGGAGATCGTGGAGGGGGATTGGCCGGGAAGTGCGGTAACCTTCGTTCCAGAGATCTGTAGGAAAATGTCGAGCAGTGCCTGATGTGAGGTCGCAGCGCCCGCCCAGGTGTGGGGGTTATCCACTCCCGCCTGGATGGCGAGGAAATCGCCTAGGTACGAACTAGGGGGTACCAAGTTTTAATAAATGTATTCTTTCATTATGCCATTACCTATTATTCTGAACCGCCCTCCGCACCGCCTTCCTGAAGCTTTTTCCACCTGCGAGTGATCCTGCCGTCCGGTAAGATGGTAACCACGGGACCAGCTAGATAAGCGCCTTTGGTTTACAAGTCCCCCCACGACCACCAATAATGGACTCGCCCTCCCATGAGGGGGAAAAGCCTCAACCGCAAGAGCCAACGGTCGCCCAGACAGATCCCAAGTGGTGCGCCCAGCCCGTTGCATCGCTTTGGTGGCCCACTGTAACTGACATCCTGATCCAGCCTCCATTCCGCACTCAAGGAATTCTTCGACCCGCTAAGGACAAATGACTCACGCACCGACTTCTTCACCGTGTACCGCAGAGAATCTGAAGAATTTGACCGGGATTACGCCAGAAAGTATGACGAGGATTTGAACACGTCACTCATTTTCGTGAGTTGCCCGGTTCCTGTCCTCGGTACTGGACACTGACTCCGGAGTGCATCCAGGCTGGTCTGTTCTCTGCAGTCAGTTCAGCATTCATCATCGATGTCCAACCAAAGCTCGAGCCGGATCCCAACGACGCGACCGCCGCCTACATGCGAATCCCGATCCACACGATGAACAACACCCTCTTCCCCGACGCGGACCCCAGCGCAATCACCTGGACCAGACCCCCTCCCGAAATCGCCACCGTCCAATGTCTACTTTACGCAAGTCTCGCGATCTCACTCTTCGCCGCGTTCCTGGCGATGCTTGGGAAGCAGTGGGTCAATCGATATCTCCGGAACCAAGGAGGTTCTGCTGGGGACAAGAGCCGGGACAGACAGCGGAAGCTGGATGGATCCGAGAAGTGGCACTTTTACCTCGTCATCGAGGGCCTCCCGGTGATGCTTCAGCTTGCGTTACTGTTACTCGGATGCGCGCTGTCGCGATATCTATGGACGATCAGCCGCACTGTCGCCGGGGTCATCCTGGCCTTCACGCTTTTCGGGGTCACTTGTTACGTCTTCTTTACTCTCGCAGCAACACTGTATTATAACTGCCCATATCAAACACCTCCTTCCCCCCTCATCCGAACCGTCATCAGATACCTGAGACGTAGTGGTGACACCGCATTTGCTCGTTCGCTGCGATCGATCGTCCCGTCCCTCCCTTCCACCAGGGACCTCGGACGAAGTCTTAACCATTTTCGCTCTGGGGCCCGCAGTGCGCTGGAGAGCTTCCATTGCGTTCCAGCTGTAGCAGAGGGAGCAGAACATATACCGGTCGCCGCCGTCGTGGTTTCACCCAGCTGGAACTTCGAGGATATTTCGATCAACTGGGATATCTGCAACGCAGACGCTCGTTGTGTCTCATGGGTGCTCCATTCCACCACAGATGCCGACGTCATACTCTCCACCGTCAAGTTCGCCGCAGATATGATCTGGTACCCGGAGATCGCAGGAGCCATGTCACCTCATATTCTTGCGGACCTCTTCTTCGACTGCCTGTTGGATGGAAGAATGATTCCTGGCAAGGAGGAGCATGCGATTTCAATAGGGATGGCTCTGGCATCGGTTCTCAGCATCCAGCTCAGCATAGAACCCGAGAGCAAGGGACTCAGGGACCTCTGTGAACGCATCGTTGACGACATTAAATTGGAATCCCCATGGGAATTGGCACCCCAACTCGAGCCAATGTTTGGACTGATAGGTATGGTGCTCAAGTCCATTGCGCAAGTCGTGCCCCGTTTCCCGCTCTGGGGGTCTCGAATTCGTGTTCCTGAGCATTTGCCCACCACACATAAGCTCTGGCTGAGTAGGGTGGTACTCCAAACCCTTTGGCGGTGCAGGTGTGTTCTGGGTCGCCCCATTACCTTCCTGCTCCTCCCGATGGACGGTTTCTGCAAGAGATTAATGGCAGACCAAACCCCCGTCATTCTCAAAACAAACTGTTTCCTTACCCTAGCCATTTCTCTGGGACTCCAAATTGACATTCACGATTTATATGCCCCCCACAATAAGTGTGTACTCTCCTCCACCTTTCCTCTGGAGTTCGCTCATCAAGGAGTAGTGACGCATTGCAGACAGCATTCCTCCTTTTCCATCAGCAGTTACAAACTTCGATTCAAGAACAGAGAATTAGCTCACACAGTCTAGCCGGGGTCCTACGCGCTTCAAATTATCTCGGCCACTTTCAAATTGAGGAAAACGTAGGATTGGGCTTCTTATTGCTCAGGGAGATCCTCAACTCCAGGTACCCGGAGGACCAGCGCTATCTGGTGGTCAGCAGGGTGGTACAACTGCTGGGGAGCCATTACTGCACGGAGGCTGCGTCGCATTTACGTACCGTACAACCCGATGAGATACCTCCTCTCTTGGACTTCTTGTCGCTATGCGAGAAGTTCAGCGCCACAGAACCCCCACCACATCCAGGGTCTGTCGCCCTCCGCGTCCTGTTAATGGCTCAAGAATACGCTGATTTCGGCCCAATGGTTATCCCTGTCCTCTCATCGACTCTCCTACCAACTCACCCCCTACGATCACGAAGCCTAGCTCTCAGGGCCTTCTATCGATTCATCCCCGAGTGGTTCACTTCACGGTTAGAGAATGTCCTACACAAGGACCTCAATAGGCTTCTTCAAGCAGTCGGAGACCCGTTCCAATTCACCCCAATCCTTCCTCTCCAGGATGGGGATGGGGTACTTGCCACCACGACCGATGACAAGTCCATGAGGGTCGTAGTCGTCTTGATTGAGTTCGCATCGTCGAATTTATGGCGGAATCATCTCCGCCGCTCAAATTTCACCTCCTGCGAAGAGGTCCTGTCCACAGAAGAAGGGAGAAGGACTGTTCTCGACTGTATGCTTTCCACAGCGACGTACACCTGGCCAGCGTTCCTTCATACGCCCGCCAAGATCATCGCAGCCATCAGGGGCCTTGAAGAGCTTCTGTGCTTGAACACCGCCGAAATAGTAATCATGTGGGCCTGGACTAGTGGTGTCATACACCCGGCAGATGGTGATGCTTGGAAGTTGATCGGGGATGATACGTTTCGATTCTATCAAACTCACGGAATGGGACGCCTGGCCATCTTGAAACGATGTATCGCCGACACTGCCCCGGAGTTCGAACGCTTCCGGTTTCTCACGACGCGCTACGAGGGTTCTCCACATCGAATAGGGGGCACCCAACGACCTGTTCCGCTAAATAGGATGCCCGACCGCAGGGAATTTGACAGTTTTTTGGCCGATCTTCGCGTCTCTCGGGCTTGTCAGTTGAGGATGTTATATCACCTATTTGGGTATGGCCCTATGGCACGGAAGGTGGTTACGGGCGAGGGGGCAGTTGTCACCGAGGCGGACGAGGAAATTTGTGTGTTGCTAGGACGTCCTGTACCGCTTGTCCCATTCGTGGACTGGGCGTGTGATTATCCATAGGATTATAACGTTAACATGTGCAATGTTTAATTTACAGTTGTAACTACCTTCGAATTCGTGGTGGTTGGTCGAAAATATCACCCCGCCTCTCCGACGCATCCCTACCTCCAAACGCACAGAACCCATGACGAGAAATAAGCGCACCGAAGGAAACGGGGTAGAGACCGTGCGTGGGCTAAGGGATTTCTCACACGGACGGCGAACCTGGGTAAGGAATGAAGGGGAGCTGAAAGTCATTTGACTAACCGGCAGGGTCGAACGACGGGGTGGTGTCGGGTTCGGATCCGGATTCGAAGAGGGGACGTCAGTCTGCACTCCTTGTACTACCCATAGAATAGTTCCACGGTACGCTTAGATGCGAACCCGACTCGGATGCCGCACGGCATTGCGTGGGTTGTCCCTGGAACAGAGTGGGGCGGCCACTAAGTTCTGCCGCGTGGGAACCTCTCTGTCGTCCTCAGAAAAAATCTAGGGTTACGCAACGTTCGCGCATTCCCTGGTTCCCGATGTTAGATCCCAGCTGTATCACCCACCGCGGGCCGGTTTCCTCCCTGCTTCCTCCCGTCCAGAGTTTTGTCCGCATATAACCCAGCAACGGACGAGACCGGTCGTGGTGCATGGAGTCCTGTTCTCCATCGTGCACGTTTATGTGTAGGGTCACCCGAGAGGCATTTGAGGACATGTTTCGATCCGTCATGAGCCATAGAGAGGGGTGAGGAAGTGTTGTAAACAGTCAGAAATAGGGCATTGCACGGTCGATGAACAAGGTGGGTTCCTGGCGTCTACTTGTTAGTGAGCACGCCACCCAAGCCGCGGACTTTGGTGGATCGGTGAGAAACCGAGCGGACCCGAGAGTCAACGGAGAGTTCCGGTAAAGCCACGGCCGGAAGCGAAAGCCATTGTTCTCCACGCTCATCCTCACAGGACCTCCCACCAGCGAACAACGCCTGGCACCCACCTCAATTGAACGTAACCTCTGATGGGGACGAACCTGGGACGTAACGCGAGCGGTCTATTCGCCGCTACTCATGTCGTTTGGGCCCGATGGGGCAGTCGTGGGGGTCGACTGGAGAGTATGGTACGCCTTCGTTCCAAAGGTCATAGGAAAATATCAAACAGTGGTGATTGGAGGGTCGCGGTCACGCCAAGGTGCGAAGGTTATTCACTCTCGTCTGATGACGAAGAAATCGCTCAAGTCTGAACTCAGGAGTACCTGGTTGCTTCCCATCTAGTGAATAGACTCGATACGCCACTACGCGTCATTTTGCGCTATATCTTGTGCCGTAAATGGTTTGCTCCGTTTGGTTGCAGGGTGGGGATTGAGCGAACCACCCCGTGAGACAGCCCCATAAGACCGACTAGGTAAGCGCCTTCCGTTCGAAAACCTGAACCCTCCTCCCACGACCACCCCTGATGAACCCGTCCTCCAGTGAGGGCGAAAAACCTCAGCTGCGAGGCCCAGCAGCTGTTCAGATAGATCCCCAGTGGTGCGTAGCCCATTGGGTTTCCGTGACAGCCAGACTACTACTGACAGCCCGTCCCAGTCTCCATTCCGCCCTCAAAGAATTCTTCGACCCGCTGAGAACCAATGACTCGCGTACCGACTTCTTCGCTGTGTATCGCAGGGAATCTGGAGAGTTTGACCGGGACTACGCGAAAAAGTATGACGAAGACTTGAACACGTCCCTCATCTTCGTGAGTCGTCCGGTTCCCGCCCTTAGTACTGGACACTGAAATCAGAGATGGGAAGGCCGGTCTATTCTCTGCAGTCAGTTCAGCGTTCATCATCGACGTCCAATCAAAACTAGAACCGGATCCAAACGAGATGACCGCCGCCTACATGCAAATCCTCATTCACACCATGAACAACTCCCTCTTCCCCGACGCGAACCCTAGCTCCACTACTTGGACCGGACCTCCTCCCGAGATTATTACCGTCCAGTCATTGCTGTACGCCAGTCTCGCGACCTCACTCTTCGCCGCATTTCTCGCAATGCTTGGGAACCAATGGGTTAACCGGTATCTCCGGAATCGTGGAGGTTCTGCGGCCGATAAGAGCCGGGATAGACAGCGGAAACTAGATGGTTTCGAGAAATGGCATTTTCACCTCGCCATTGAGAGCTTGCCGGTGATGCTTCAATTTGCCCTGCTCTTGCTCGGTTGCGCTCTATCGCGGTACCTCTGGACGATCAGCCGCACCGTCGCTGGGGTCGTTGTTGCCGTCACGCTCTTCGGGATCACCTCATACATCTTCCTCAGTCTCGCAGCCATACTCTACTACAACTGTCCCTACCAAACACCCCCTTCCATTCTCGCTCGAACCGCCATCAGATACCTGACACATAGTAATGCCACGTTCGTTCGCTTTGTCGACGAATCTAGACGAACGTCGTATGAGATGTACTACATGACATGTAAGCTTAGATATATCGGACGAAACAATAGATACAAGACTTACTCCTCAGCGAAGCCAGAGCGGCAAAAGAACTGAGGAGCACGAAAGGCGGACTGCTCGGATATAAGAAAAATTGTAAAACATGTGACCGGTGTGTAGATAGTATAAGTGAACAAACGAAGCGAACGGATGACGAGTAACGTATATATCAACACGCTTCCTGCGGTCTCTCACTACATCCCTCCCTTCCATCAAGAACCTTGGACGAATTCTTGCGCGCCTTCGTTTGGGAGCCCGCAGTGTGCTGGAGAGTTTTCGTTGTATTCAAGCAGTAGCGGAGGAGGCAGAACACATACCACTAGCCGTCGTTGTGGCGCCATCCTCGCGGATCTTCGAAGACGTTTTCGTCAACTGGGAGGTCTGCAAAGCGGACACACGCTGTGTCTGCTGGGTGCTTGATACCACCACAGATGCTGACGTGATATTCTCTACTGTCCGGTTCGCTGCGGACATGATCTGGTACCCAGAGATAGCAAGTGCTATATCACCCCACATTCTTGCAGAGCTCTTCTTTGATTGTTTGTTGGATGGGCGGGTGATCCCTAGCAAGGCGGAGCACGCAAGCACGATCGGGATGGCGCTGGCGTCGGTTCTCAGCACTAACCTCAGCATAGAACCCGACAATAAGGCGCTCAGAGAGCTCTGTGACCGCATTTACAAGCACATCAAATGGGGATCCCGGTCCGAGCCCAAGTTCTTCCTGGCCCTGACGATCCTCAGATTCGTCGCGGGTGTCCATAATCATGCCGACCGGAATGTTCATGGGCCTCGACCTTTTCGACAGCATACCCGATCATTTATCCACTGCGAATAGGCTCTGGCTGAGTAGGGTGATACTCCAGACCAGTTGGCGGTGGAGGCGTGTTCAAGATTCCGACACCATCCTCCACTTCGATTCAATGGAGTTGGTCTGCAAGAAATTGATGGCAAATGACGATGAAATTCTTGGCGTTCTAAAAACAAACTGTTTCCTCATCATGGCAATCTCTCTGGGGCTCCAAATTGACATTCACGATTTATATGCCCCCAACAACAAGTGTGTGGTCACCCCCATTTTTCTTATGGAATTAACTCATCGTATGACAGTGGTGCATTACAGGCAGCAGCCAACCTTTTCTGCCAACGGTTGCTAATATCCATCAGGGGAGGGAAGCCAGACCAACAGGGTCCAAGTTGGGCCCTATCCGCGTTGATTCACCTTGTCCCGTTCCATGTCATGCGTAGTAGGGAAGAGGGTTTTATCTGGATCACCGAAATTCTCAACTCCGGGTACTCAGAGGACGAGCGCTATCTGATGGCCAGCAAGGTGGTGCAACTACTGGGGAACCATTTCTTCCCTGAGGTTCTGGTGCGCTTACACTACCTACAACCCGCTGAGGTGCCTCCCCTCCTGGACTTCTTGTCGCTGTGCGAGAAGTTCTACGCCACGGAATCCCCGCCACACCCAGGGTCTATCGCCCTCCGCATCCTGTCAATCGCTCCGGAATACGCTGATTTTGGCCCAACGATTCTCCCTGTCCTCTCATCGACACTACTACCAACACACCCTTTACAATCGCGAAGTCTTGCTCTCGGGGTCTTCCACCGATTCATGCCTGGATGGTTTTCCTCGCAGATGGAGAACATCCCGAGCTGCAATGAACTTCTTCAGGCAGTCGGCGACCCATTCCAGTTCATCCCGAATCTCCCTCTCCAAGATGGAGGATCTTCGGGTACAGTTAACGACGAGTCCGTGAAGGCTGTGGCAGTCCTGATTGAGTTCGCATCGTCGGATCTGTGGCGGAACCACCTCAGCCGCTCGAATTTTACGTCCTGCGAAAAGTTAATGTCCATGGAAGAAGGCAGAAGGATCGCGCTCGGATGCATGTTGGATACGGCGACCCGCACATGGCCGGCATATCTTCGCACACCCGCCAAGATCACCGCAGCTGTTAGGCGCCTCGAAGAACTCCAGTGTTTGAGCACCGCTGAAGTCGTGATCCTCTGGGCTTGGACCACTGGTGTCATTGATGCGGCGAATCACGACGATTGGAGGTTGATCGAGCGCGCCACACTCAAGTTCTATCAAACCCACGGAATGGGACGTCTGGCCACCTTGAAACATCACATCATTGACACCGATTGGACCATTGAAGATATTCATCTGGAGTTCCTCCTCGAACGCATAGCCACGGGCTACCCGTGTCGAGTGGAGAGGGTTCGGCGTCGTCCTATGACTGCAGAGGAAGAGGAGGAGAACTATGTTATTGATCTTCGCATCTCTCAGATTTGTCAGTCGAGGAAGTTGTATCGCCTGTTTGAGCATGACCCTACAACGCGAACAGTTGCTGTGGAGGTGGACGAAATGGACTTGTCGTCGGGAAGTTCGGGAGCATCCGTCTCATTCATGGACTTGGCGTGCGATTATCCATAGCATGTACCTCCGTAATCACAAATTGGAACTCGAATTCGTGGTAGCTAGTTAAGTATCTCGTCGACTCGACCCTGCCTGCCCACACACCCCATCACAACTACGGTGGAATTCCGGGTCTGATCCCGTTCTTCGTGTCTCCCGGGCTTGTCAGCCGAGGAGACTATCACCTACTTGGGTATGATCCTACGACGTGGGAGGAGGCGGCCGGTGCGGAGGAGGCAGGCGCGGAAGTGGATGCGTCGGAAACGTTACACGATACCCGTAGGTGAAAATACCGTAGAGCGAGGTTCAGCCCAAAGATGTGGGACGATAACCCACGGGTATCTGGATGGTTGCCCTGTAGCTGCGACCATGGAATACACGCGGCGGGTCGATCACCAACTGGCCCTTCCAGCACTCGTCTATTGCTCAGGCTGCCAGTCAGCGGCCGGCGTCCATTGTTACACGCCAGGTGGGCCAACCCCGATGGGTTCACTTCCACGTCATATCTGGTGTAATATTCCATCAGCATCTGATTCAGCAAACAGTAAGGGGATCAATCGTACATCAAATGCCCCCGAAAACCACGTGGGATCTGTAGAAACTCCGTTCTCAGCCTGGCAGCGTATCTGTGTCAGTCACAGACTTCAGTGCCAATCTGATTGCCCATGCTATCGAGGTGAATTGAAGGAGTATGACGGTGAATCGAGCGGTCTCACACTTTCTAGACCGTACCGGTGGGAGAGGTACATCAGAGTTCCTGGAGGAAGTCGGGACGTGACGACGTTGTCCTCGGCCCAAGAGACCACACCGGTGGATGGTTCAAGGAGGGTATGGGGCAGTCCATTTGTGAGAATTGATTGGGGCACGTTGCAGAAGATGGTGAAAGGGGAGGTTCTGCGATCGTGTCCATCTGAGATATCGGGGGTGGACCGTCCGTGAACGAGACAAGTCTCGACGACACGTCTATTTCCTTGCCTACCCCTCAATAGTAACCTCTCTTCCAACATCGGAGGGTCTTGCAGACACATAAATCTAGCGAACACAGATCATGAGACGAGAACCGCGGGGAGGTACCTCGTGAAGTAACGAACCTTCTCTTCCCCGCCGATACCTGACACCCCAAGATCCTCCCAGGTCACTCAAACATGCTTGTGTTTGATCCCGGTGGTTGAATTTACGTCGCTCGATTGTGTTGAGCGCCCCCGGAGGTTGAATGTATCCCGGAGATCAGCATCGTGGCCCTTTTGAAAGTCTGTTGAGACCGATTCTCAGGCGACTTTGTTGTAAACTTTCAGGGAGCGTAGCCGCCGTCGCAGCTAGTCGAAATTGTCTAAGGTCTTCAGCGTTGACACGTTCATATTCGTTGAAGAAGGTGGGGAGGAGGGAGAGAACGGGCGGTTTTTTGTGATCAACCTCGAGAAAACCAAACACGAGACACAGAACAAAACGGTGACTCGGCAGATATTGATAAAACATTAGAGGATGGCCCAGTCAGGACGACCGCGGGATGTGATCTGGTCTTTCCAAGGCGAGGTTGTCTTTCGTTCCCCGTCGAAACCGCTCACAGCCAATTCGCAGTCCTGCTTCCCCCATTCACGCACACTGACCCATAGCGCGATCTAAGAGGTGTTTGAGATTATTTCCAGGCCAGAATGAGCCGCAGAGAAGGGTGAGGGAACGTACCGTCAGAGGTGCGTGTTGCGGCGGAGTCTGTCAGGGAGTGGGTTCCTGGCGCCTACCCGTGAACGCGCAACCCGAGCGACAGACCCCGCTGATGGATCCCCCGGCAACCAAGTAGACTGGAGAGTCAGCGGAGAGTAGCGATTATGTAGAGTTATTAGGGAGGTGGGAGGTAGAAATTTGGGACAGCCGTGCATCGCTCCGTCTGACCCGACGCCTCCATGTTGTAAGTAGAGGCGTCCGATTTGAGCACATCGAGCGCCCAACCTCTTACCCTCCCTCCACGCTCACTACGAATGGATTCGTCATTCCCTGAGGGCCCGACGCGAGAACAGCATCGACCGCAGGAACCAACGGTCGTCCGGATAGATCCAGAATGGCACGTCAAATCCATTGAACTACTGTGACAACCAGACCACTGCTGACTCCCGGTCTAGCCTCCGATTTGCCCTCAAGGAGTTCTTTGAACCGCTGAGGACCAACGATCCCCGAACCGACTTTTTCGCCATATACCGCAGGGAATCCGCAGACTTTGATCGAGACTATGCAGGGAAGTACGACGAAGATCTGAACACGTCTCTCATCTTCGTGAGCGATCCAATCCGAGTATATCTGCTCACTGTTTATTCAACAAGGCACACAGGCCGGATTGTTTTCTGCAGTCAGCTCAGCATTCATAATCGATGTCCAATCAAAGTTGGAACCGGATCCGAACGAGATGACCGCCGCCTACATGCGGATCCTCATCCACACCATGAACAACTCGCTCTTCCCCGACGCCGACCCCAACTCCGTCGCCTGGACCGGACCTCCTGCAGAAGTCGTCACCGTTCAATCTCTGCTTTACGCGAGCCTGGCAACCTCACTCTTCGCCGCGTTTCTCGCGATGCTCGGGAAACAATGGGTCAATCGATATCTCCGGAATCACGGGGGTTCCGCCGCGGACAAGAGCCGGGATAGGCAGCGGAAACTGGACGGGCTGGAGAAGTGGCGCTTCCGGCTTGCCATCGAAAGCCTACCGGTGATGCTCCAACTTGCCTTATTGTTGCTCGGGTGCGCCCTATCACTATATCTCTGGACCATCAGTCGCACCGTTGCTGGGGTCGCCATCGTCGTCACACTCTTTGGGGTCTCCTTATACGTCTTCCTCGCTGTCGCAGCGACACTCTACTATAACTGCCCATACCAGACACCCCCCTCCATTCTCACCCGAACGATCATCGGATACATAACCAGTAGCAACGCCACCCTCGCTTGCGCACTACGATTTCTTGGTGCATCCCTCATTCCCATCACAAACCTCAGACGAATTCTTGCACGACTTGGTTCCGGAGTCCGTAACACACTGAAGAGCTTTGATCACAGTCCAGCCACAGCAATGGACGCAGAACACATACCGCTAGCTGTTGTCGCGGCGCCACCCACCCGGATCTTCGAGGACATTTCGATCGACTGGGATATTTGCAATGCAGACGCCCGGTGTATCTCGTGGGTGCTCCATTCCACCACAGACGCCGACGTCATATTCTCCACCGTCCGGTTCGCTGCGGATATGATCTGGTACCCGGAGATTGCAGGAGCCCTGTCACCTTCTATTCTCGCGGACCTTTTCTTCGACTGCCTGTTGGATGGGCGGGTGATCCCTGGCAAAGAGGAGCATGCAAGTTCGATAGGGATGGCACTGGCATCGGTTCTTAGCACCCATCTCAGCATAGGACCTGAGAACAACGTGCACAAGGAACTCTGTAAACGTATTCTCGACGGTGTTGAGTTGGCACCATCGTCTGAGCCAATATTCCTCCTGGTAACCGCCACTCTCAAGTTTGTTGCGCATACCCCACCACCTCTGGGGGCTGGACTGTTCAGAAGTCTTGACCTTCTCAGCAGCATACCCAATCATTTACCCACCACGCATCAGCTCTTGTTGAGCAGGGTAATACTCCAGACGGTTTGGCGTTGGAGCAATTCTCAGGACCCTACCATAGCTTTCAACCCCTTCGTGATATACTCGATCAGCAAGACCTTTAACGCAGGCGATGGCCGGATCCTTGCCGCTCTTAAAACGAACTGTTTCCTTACCATGGCAGTCTCTCTGGGGCTTAGAGTCGATGCTCATGATCTGTATGCCCCCAACAATAAGTGTGTAATCTCCGATTCACCTCGCTAAATTCGCTCACAGAACGGTAGTGACGCGCTGGAGGCGGCAGTTGACCTTTTCAATCGACAGCTACAGATCTCCATCAGGGAGGGGAAGGTTGGCCAACGCGATCTAAGTGCGGTTCTATCCGTACTAAATCATCTTGACCCGTTCCAAGTCATGGGCACCGGAGAGTTTGGATTTTTGTGGATAACCAAAATTCTCAGCTCTGGATACACAGAACATGAGCGCTACGAAATGGCCAGCGGAGTAGTTCAGATGTTGGGGAAGCATTTCTACTCTAAGGACCTGAAGGATATACTCCATGTGCAACCAGCTTGGGTTCCTCCCCTCTTAGGCTTCTTGTCCTTGGACATGAAGCCCTACACCCCGTGTCCCCCACCATCTCCAGGATTTGTCGCCCTCCAAATTCTATCAGCCAGCCCGGGATCTGCTGATTTTGGCGTAACAATTCTCCCCATCCTCTTATCGGCACTCCTACCAACCCACCCTCTACAGTTACGAAGCCTGGCTCTGGAGGTATTCTATGTATTCATGTCAGGGTGGTTCTCTTCGCAGTTGGAGAATGTCCTGCACAAGGACCTCAATAGGCTTCTTCAGGCAGTCGGGGACCCGTTCAAGTTCACCCCAAATCTTCCATTCCGGGATGGGAAACCTACCATTATAGTCGATTACAAGCCCATGAAGGCCGCAGTCGTCTTGATTGAGTTTGCATCGTCGGATTTGTGGCAGAGCCACCTCCGTCGTTCAAACTTCACCTCTTGCGAAGAGGTCCTGTCCACAGAAGAAGGCAGGGGGACTGCTCTTGACCATATGTTTTACACGGCGACTCGCTCTACCTGGCCAGCGTTCCTTCACACACCCACCAAGATCATCGCCGCCATCAGGCGCCTCGAAGAGCTTCGATGTTTGAACACTGCTGAAATAGTAATTATGTGGGCGTGGACCGTTGGCGTTGTAAACCCGATGGATGATGATGCTTGGAAGTTGATCGGGAACAGTACACTCAAGTTCTATCAGACCCACGGAATAGGACGCCTGACGGCCTTGAAACAACGTATCATTGACATGACCATGGAGCACATACACACCTGGTTTCTCATGCAACGCTACGAAGGCTCCCTGTATCGAGTGGGAAGCGTTCGGCGACTCGAACCTGTCCAATCCACCCCTCTCGTGTGGAAACCATCCAGCCACAGGGATCAGACCGATCTCCGTATCTCCCGGGCCTGTCAGTTGAGGAGGTTGTATCACCTATTTGGGTATGACCCTACGACATGGAACGAAGCGGTTTCAGTTCAGGTAGACGAGGGAACGGACATATCGTTGGGGCGTTCTGCGACATCTGTTGGGTTTATGGACTGGACGTGCGATTATCCGTAGGGTTGTATCATGTACCGCGTTTTACACCAGCCGTTACACTCAAATTGGTAGTATTTGATTGAAGTCGTCTCCCCGGGTCTCCGCATCCCCTCCCAAACGCGCGGGATTCTCACCGGAGGAAGCAACGTCCGATACGTGCGAATACAGATGGGCCCCATACGACGGAGTTCATCCCGAAGATTCAACGCGATATTACGCGGCAGGAGTGACCGCGACACTCGCTGTCGGATGATCCAACTTGCGTCGCGCTGGAATCCGCCTCAAGTTCAGATCGGACCTCTGGATCGAGCGCCGAATCCTTCATCTTCACCCTACCACCGACCCGGATGGGCCCACCGTTCCACGGGGAGACCACACGAGCAAATCAAAGCCACGAGAATCTGCAACGTTCCAGCTCGGCCCAAGATGGTGCGTCCGTCCATTCGATTACCGCGACCGCCAAATTTTTGCTGACTCAATGGGTTTGATCCAGCCTCCACTCTGCCCTCGAAGAGCTCTTTGGTCCATTGAGGTCCGACGACCCCCGCGCCGACTTCCTGGCGGTCTATCACAAGGAATCCGACGAGTTTGGCAGAGACTGCGAGGGAGTAGTACGACGGATATTTCAACACGTCCCTCACCCTCGTGGGTGATCCGGTCTGGGTGGGCCCGCTTACATAGTGGTGATTCTGGACGTTGCTCATGCCGGTTTATTTTCCGCAGTTGACTCAGCGTTCATCGAACGTTCAACGTTCACCATCGATTTCCAATCAGAGCTCCAACCGGATGCGAATAACATGGCTGCTGCCTCCATGCAGATTCTCGTCCACGTCGTGACAGAACAACTCCCTCTTTCCTGATGCAAACCTTAACTCCGTCATTTGGACCGGACCTCCTCCAGTAATCGACACCGTTCAATCTATACTCTACCCAAGTCTCGCGACTTCACTCTTCGCCACTTTCGTAGCAATGTTCGGGAAGCAGTGGGTCCCTTGATCCAGTATAGGCCATCGTGGAGTTTTGCGGTGCGAGCCCACGCGCAGCAACCCAAGCGCGCACAAGAGCAAGCCAGGTCGATCGGCAGTGTGATTCATCGCCCCCGGGTCGCGCAGCTCCCCACCAGTGGCAGGATTCATCATATAAATCCCCAAAAATTCGTCGCACCACTGCACCCATCCAGTCATGTTCTTCCTCTCGCATCTGCTGACCGTCGCTCTCGGCTTCACACCGGTGTTTTCGAAACCAACGCAAAACTGCCGATGCACATTTGGATCCGAATGTTGGCCGTCCGATTCCGAGTTCCAGACTCTCGCGTCAACAGTCTCTCAGCCATTGATCCACCCGGTCCCGCCAGCCACTCCTTGCTACGACTCTGCTGCAGGAAACTGCACTGATGTCCTTGCCGGCTGGTACGACGGTATCTGGCGCTCTGATCAACCCGGGGCTGTTCAACACACCAACTGGGAGACGTACACATTTTCCAACGGGACGATCCAAGGCTGCTATCTCAACACCTCGCTCGGGATTCCGTGCCGACAGGGGAGCGTGCCGGTCATTGGAGTCGACGCGAGGACGCCGAAAGACGTCCAGGAAGCCGTCAAATTTGCCGGGAAGCACAGTTTGCGCCTCGTGATCAAGAACACAGGGTAAACTTACTTTTCGTTCTATTCCCACCGAGTCCTCATTGACGCCGTTTCAAGACACGACTACCTTGGAAGGAGCTCCGGCAGGGATTCATTTCTAATATGGACTCACCACATGAAGGATATCACCTTCCACGATTCATTCTCTCCCACGGATGCAACGGATTCAGTCGCATACGACAGCGGTTTGTTTCCGATCTTTCCTGCCAATCTCATTTCGCGCTGATGGGGTCGCACGTGACGTCAGTGTTTACCTTCGGAGCCGGTGTCCAATGGTCCGAGGCCTACGAGGCCGCCAAACAGCACAATCGAGTCATCGTCGGGGGCGTTAGTCCAGGGGGAAGTGTCGGCGCCGCTGGTGGCTGGCTTGCAGGCGGCGGTCATAGTTTAATCGCTCCAAACTACGGCCTCGGTATGCGAAAAAACCTTGCCCGATCCGATCGAGTCGCACTCACACCATGGTTTCGTAGGCGTAGACAACGTCTTGGAGATAACGATTGTCACAGCAGATGGGGACCACATCATCGCCAATGCCTACCACAACAAGGATTTGTTCTGGGCCCTTCGCGGTGGAGGTGGAGGTACCTGGGGTGTTGTGACGTCGGTGACTTACAAAACCCACCCCTCCACTCCGTTCTCTGCCGCCTCCCTTTCAGTCAACTCCACCAATGCCGATTCAGCTCAGAAATTGCTCACGGAGATCATCCGTCTCACTCCCTCGCTCGTCGAGCAGGGTTATGGAGGCTATGGTTTAGGATCTAGCGAGCAAATTCAGCTCTCGGTAATGTCACCCAATGTCACGGCGGAACAGACCCAGGCCACGTTCTCCCCTCTGTTTGAGTTTGCAATTTCCCTGCCAGGCCTCTCGGTCGAGAATTCGACTATCCTGTACCAAGATTTCTGGCAGTTCTATGACCCAATTGGCACCATCGACGGGATGGTTGGGGCCCCGGTCGAGGGGTCCTCTTGGTTGCTACCCAAAGATGTCATTGAGACCGATCAACCTGAAGAGTTGGCTGGTGAACTGCTCAAGATATCTTTCTTCGGGTATTTGTGAGTTTTTTTCCACAATTCCAGAAAACGAGAATAGCTCTTGAGAATTTCTCCCATAGCCTCGTTACTGGCGGACAGGTATCCCGTGTAGACCCCGAGTCTACAGGTCTTAACCCTGCCTGGCGGAAAAGCCTGGTCTATACGACTATCGGCACGATATGGCAAGATGGTGCCAACTCGACTGAGATCCAAGCCGCTCGTCAGCTCGTCGTTCAGGATATGAAGATCCTGGAAGGTATAGCTCCCGAATCCGGCGCATACTTGAACGAGGTGAGGGAATAACATACCCCCTATCCTCACTCACTTCAACCTCGCTTTTTTCAGGCTTCGAGATATGAATTCGACTGGAAGAAATCGTTCTTCGGGACCCACTATGACAAGCTTCGAGCCATCAAGCAGAAGTACGATCCGAAATCACTCTTCCTCGTTTACGAAGGTGTTGGATCAGACGAGTGGGATGCAGACCTCGTCTGCCAAGTATGAAACTCCTTCGAAACCCCTCATCGACATTAGCTTCGCGAGGGGCATTGAGAAGGTGTGGTTGTCAAGCATCACCGTTCGTGACCCGTGATATTGCACCAGGACGTTCTTGATTCCACGTATTTAGCATTCACCGTAATTGTATCACTGACCCCATTAGGTGTACCAATCGTAATCGTTCATCCACAAAGTTCTCTCAGAGGTGTGACCACTGCGCGTGACGTTGAACCTGAGGTGGATCTCACCCTGCGTTGCGCGACCATCCGATAGCGAGTGCCGCGGTCACCTGACACGCAATATTGTGCTGGGTCTTTGGGATGCACTACGTTGTATGGGGTCATCTGTATCCGCACGTATTGGACATTCCTTTCTCCCTTGAGAGTTCCGTGCGTTTTGGGGAGGGAGGTGCGGAGACCCGGGGAGATAACTTCAATTAAGTACTACCAACTTGAGTGTGTGTATTGTTCCCAATCAACGTCCAACACGGAGGACCTTTGGATCGAGCGCCAAACTCTTCATCTTCACCCACCACCCATCCGAATGGACCCGCTATTCCATGGGGAGACCACACGGGAGCCAGTAACGGTCCAGCTCGACCCAAGGTGGTGCACCCGTCCATTCGATTCCCACGACCGCTCAAATTGTTGCCGACTCGACGGGTTTGATTCAGCTTGCATTCCGCCCTCAAAGAGTTCTTTGGTCCATTGAGGTCTAATGACCCCCACGCCGACTTCTTGGCGGTATATCACAGAGAATCCGATGAGTTTGACAGCGACTACGAGGAAGTAGTACGACGGAGATCTCAACACGTCCCTCATCCTCGTGGGTGATCCGGCCTGGGTGAGTCCGCTTAGTGGCGATTCCGGACGTTACATGCTCAGGCCGGTTCATTTTCCGCGGTTGGCTCAGCGTTCATCGAACGTTCAACATTCATCATCGATGTCCAATCAGAGCTCCAACCGGATGCGAATAACATGGCTGTTGCCTCCATGCAGATTCTCATTCACGCTGTGGACAACTGCCTGTTTCCTGATGCAAACCCCAACTCCGTCACTTAAACCGAACCCCGATAGCCGACACCGTCCAGTCCATGCTCTACGCAAGTCTCGCGAACTCACTCTTCGCAGCGTTCATTGCGATGCTCAGGAAGGAGCAGGTCAATTGATATCTCTGAAACTACGGAGGCTTTGCTCGGGAAGATTTGGCGCCAGTGGAGCCGTGTGCAGAACCCTACGCAACTTCTCGATTTTGTTCTACGTAATAAGCTTCGTGGGCGGCGGTCAAATCTTCGCTAATAAACTCTCTAGGACTTCGAGTTGGTGTCCGTGATTTGTTTGCCCACCACAACAAGTGTGTAGTTCCCCTATTCTTCCCACCGACCTCACTCATCGAGTGGCAGCGACACATTATGACAGCGATACACCTTTTCCATCAACGGCTTCAAGTGCTCGTTGGGGAGGGGATGGCCGATCCAGACACTTCGGGCTCAGCCGTATCCGCATTGATTCACCTTGACCCGTTACGAACCTTCTGTGGAGCTTTGCTATGTGGGTCCACCACACGCAGCGGCCCAGGTGCGCTCAAGAGCAAGCCGGGTTGATCGGCAGTGTGATTCATCGCCCTCGGGTCACGCAGCTCCCTACCACTAGTAGGATTCATCCTATAAATCCCCAAAAATTCATCGCGCCGCTGCACCCGGCCAACCATGCCCCTCCTCTCACGTCTGTTTACCGTCGCTCTCAGTTTCATACTGGTGCTTTCAAAACCGACCAGAAACTGCCGATGTACTTTTGGATCTGAATGTTGGCCCTCCGATTCCGAGTTCCAGGCTCTCGCGTCAACGGTCTCACAGCCGTTGGTCCACCCGGTCCCGCCAGCCACTCCTTGCTACGACTCTGCCACAGGAAACTGCACCGATGTCATCACTAGCTGGCCCAACGGCATTTGGCGTTCTGATCAACCCGGGGCTGCTGAACACCCCAATTGGGAGACGTACACATTTCCCAACGGGACAATCCAAGGCTGCTATCTCAACACCTTGCTCGGGATTCCGTGCCAACAGGGGAGCGTGCCGGTCATCGGAGTCGACGCGAGGACGCCGAAAGACGTCCAGGAAGCTGTGAAATTTGCCGGGAAGCACAATTTGCGCCTCGTGATCAAGAACACAGGGTAAACTTACTCCTCGTTCTATTTTTACCGAGTGCTGATTGACGCTGTTTCAAGACACGACTACCTTGGAAGGAGCTCCGGCAGGGATTCGTTTTTGATATGGACTCACCACATGAAGGATATCACTTTCCATGATTCATTCTCTCCCACGGATGCAACGGATTCAGTTGCATACGACAACGGTTTGTTTCCGATCTTTTCCTGAAAATCTCATTTCCCACTGATGGGGTGACACGTGACGTCAGTGTTTACCTTCGGAGCCGGTGTCCAATGGTTTGAGGCCTACGAGGCCGCCCAACAGCACAATCGGGTCATCGTCGGGGGTGTCTGTCCAAGGGGAAGCATCGCCGTCGGTGGTGGCTGGCTTGCAGGCGGCGGTCATAGTTTAATCGCTCCAAACTACGGCCTCGGTATGCAAAAAAAAACTCGCCCGATCTGATCGAGTCGCACTCACACCATGGTTTCGTAGGCGTAGACAACGTCTTGGAGATAACGATTGTCACCGCAGACGGTGACCACATTATTGCCAATGCGTACCGCAACAAGGATCTATTTTGGGCCCTTCGCGGTGGAGGTGGAGGTACCTGGGGTGTTGTGACGTCGGTGACTTACAAAACCCACCCCTCCACTCCGTTCTCTGGTGCCTTCCTTTTAGTCAACTCCGCCAATGCCGACTCGATGCAGAAATTGTTCACGGAGATCATCCGTCTCACTCCCTCGCTCGTCGAACAGGGTTATGGAGGCTACGGTGGTGGAACTAGTGAACAAATCCAGTTCTCGGTCATGTCACCCAATGTCACGGCGGAACAGACCCAGGCCACATTCTCCCCTCTGTTCGAATTCGCAATTTCTCAGCCAGGCCTCTCGGTTGAGAATTACACTATCCTATACCAGGATTTCTGGGAGTTCTATGAGCCAATTGGCGCCACCGATGGTCTGGTCGGGGCCCCGACCGAGATATCCTCTTGGTTACTGCCCAAAGATGTCATTGAGACCGATCAACCCGAAGAGCTGGCCGCTGAACTGCTCAAGATATCTTTCTTCGGGTACTCGTGAGTTCCTTTCCACAAAATACCGGAAAGCGAGAACAGCTCCTGAGAATTTCTCCCATAGCCTCGTCACTGGCGGACAGGTATCTCGCGTAGACCCCGAGTCCACAAGCCTTAATCCTGCCTGGCGAAAAAGCCTGGCCTACATGACTATCGGCACGATATGGCAAGATGGTGCCAACTTGACTGAGATCCAAGCTGCTCGTCAGCTCCTCATTCAGGAAATGAAGATCCTGGAAGGTATAGCCCCCGAATCCGGTGCATACTTGAACGAGGTGAGAGAATAGCATACCCCCTATCCTCACTCACTTCAACCTCACTTCTTTTTCAGGCTTCGAGATATGAATTCGACTGGAAGAAATCGTTCTTCGGGACTCACTACGACAAGCTTCGAGCCATCAAGCAGAAGTACGATCCGAGATCGCTCTTCCTCATTTACGAAGGTATTGGATCGGACGAGTGGGATGCAGATCTCGTCTGCCAAGTATGAAACC
>Ga0307513_10003658_pt1 | contig 20808 bp, 11 predicted proteins | sample 15_EM_MG_FD_202174 | JGI IMG/M metagenome (GOLD analysis project Ga0307513, IMG submission 202174) | Populus trichocarpa ectomycorrhiza microbial communities from riparian zone in the Pacific Northwest, United States - 15_EM | ecosystem: Host-associated > Plants > Roots > Unclassified | place...
GCGCCCTAAAGGGGCGCGGGGAACTGCGCGACAAGCCACGGCGGCGCAGCAGACAACCGACAACCCACCCGCTCAGTGAATCTCGTCCACCAACACATCAAGCGCCCACGCCACCCCCGCCCGCGAAGGCACCTCAACCTCCACCACATACCCCAAGTCCCGCAACGCCTCCACCAGTTCCCCCGGCCCGGAGGGCACCGCCCCCACACTCACCAGACTCCGCACAATCCGCCCCTTGGTCGCCTTGTTGAAGTGGCTGACGACCTTACGAGTCGGCGCATGCAACACCCGCACGGTCGCCGTCCGCCCAGCAACCTCCCCCTTCGGCTTCCAGGCGGAGCCATACGCGGAGGACCGCAGATCAAGAACCAGCCCACCCCCGGCCACCTCCGGCAGCGCCGCGGCCATCGGCGCACGCCAGTGCGAGGCCAGCGAGCCGATCCCGGGCAGCTTCACCCCCATCGAGCAGCGGTACGAGGGGATCCGGTCCGTGACCCGAACAGCACCCCACAACCCCGAGAAGACCAGCAGCGACCGCGCGGCCCGCTTCGTCGCGGCGGCGTCGAGAGAGGCGAGGTCGAGGGCGTCGTACAGCACACCGGTGTAGATCTCCCCGGCGGGCCGTGTCCCGGCGGTCCGCAGCTCCGTGTTCTTGGCGACCTCGCCCCGCAGCCCCTCACTGAGCCCGAGCACCTCGCGCGCCTTGTCCTCGTCGCCGAGGCACAGCTCGACGAGTTCCCCGAGGACGGCCTCGCGGGCGTCGGCGAGGCCGGGCAGGGACAGCGACTCCGGCTTGAGCGGGGCGCCGCGCCCGGAAGAGGCCTTGCCTTCGGAGGGAGGCAGCAGGACAAGCACGGTGAGTTCTCCAAACGGGTACGCGGGCTCGACTCGCGCCAGATTACGTGGCGAGGTAGGTGGGCCGGTTACGTGGCGAGGCGAGTGGACCGGCTACGTGGCGAGGCGGGTGGGCCGGATTGTGCCTACGCTCGTTTCATGCCCCGCCGCCACATCCGCGTGACCGGCGCCCCCGAAGCCCCCCTCCGGGCCGCCCTCACCGCCCTGCGCACCGAACTCGGCGTCCCCGAGAGTTTCCCGCCCGCCGCCCTGGCCGAGGCGGAGCGGACGGCGAAGTCCCCGGCCTTCCCAGAGCCGGACGACGACGCCACGGACATCCCGTTCCTCACCATCGACCCGCCCACCTCCACCGACCTCGACCAGGCGATGCACCTCGCCCGCCGCCCCGGCGGCGGCTTCCGCGTCCGGTACGCCATCGCGGACGTGGCCGCCTTCGTCGTACCGAACGGACCCCTGGACACCGAGACGCACCGCCGGGTCACGACCCTCTACTTCCCGGACGAGAAGACCCCGCTGCACCCGCCGACGCTCAGTGAGGACGCCGCTAGCCTTCTGCCCGGACGGACCCGGCCGGCGGCACTCTGGACGATCGACCTGGACGCGGACGGCCGTACTGTCGCCGCGGACGTCCGCCGGGCCCTGGTCCGCAGCAGGGCCAAACTCGACTACGAGGGCGTGCAACGGCAACTGGACGCGGGGACGGCGGAGGAGCCGCTGGCCCTGCTGAAGGACATCGGCGAGGCCAGGGAACGCCTGGAGGTCGAACGCGGCGGCATCTCCCTGAACGTGCCCGAGCAGGAGATCGTGGTCGAGGAGAACGGCACGTACTCCCTCACCTACCGCGCACCCCTGCCCGCCGAAGGCTGGAACGCCCAGATCTCCCTCCTGACGGGGATGGCGGCGGCCGAGCTGATGCTGACGTACGGCACGGGAGTGCTCCGCACTCTCCCCGCCGCCCCGGACGGCGCGGTCGGCCGACTCCGCCGTACCGCGCAAGCCCTGCGTATCGACTGGCCGCACCATGTCTCGTACGCGGCCCTGATCCGCTCCCTGGACCCGCGCCGCCCCCACCACGCGGCGTTCCTCCAGGAGTGCACGACGCTGCTGAGAGGCGCCGGCTACACGGTCTTCCGCGACGGCGACCTCCCGCCGATCACCACCCACTCCGCGGTGGCCGCCCCCTACGCCCACTGCACGGCCCCACTGCGCCGCCTCGCCGACCGGTACGCCTCGGAACTCTGCCTCGCCGCCGTCGCCGAACAGCCCCCGCCCGACTGGGTGTTGGCGGCACTGGACGCGCTGCCCAAGGAGATGGCCGAGGGCGGGAGGCGGGCGGGCGCGGTGGAGCGCGGGTGCGTGGACATCGTCGAGGCGGCGCTGCTCAGGGACCGGGTGGGGGAGGTCTTCGAGGGCTGCGTGGTGGACGTGCGGGAACGCGAACCCACGGTCGGGACAGTGCAGTTGGAGTCTCCGGCGGTGGTCGCGCGCATCGACGGCGACGGCGCCCCGCTGCCCCTCGGCGAACGGCTGCGGGTACGCCTCACGAGGGCAGAACTCGGGACGGCGGGGGTACGGTTCGCTCCGGCATGACGGCCCGTAGCGCGCGTACGAGTTCGGTGGCCTCGTCGGCGTGGAAGCGGATGACGCGGATGTCCTGTCGGCGGCCGAAGAAGGTGAAGTGGGCGACCGGCTCGGTGAGTTCGAGGGTGATGGTGGTCTGGGAGCCGATGGGGAGGTTGAGTTCGCCCTCGGTCCGTTGGTGGGAGAGCCGCAGCTCACGGCGTACGGTCGAGATCTTCTCCAGGGGGATGCTCAGATCGACGTGGGCGGCATGACGGACGCGCAGTGAGCGCGAGTTGAGGTCGAGGACGTGCGGGCGGACGACAGAGGCCGCGTGCAGTCCGAGGACGAACTCGATCGTGTAGACGTCCAGGACGAGTACCGTCCAGTGCGCGATCGGCCAGCTGCGCAGCAGCACGAACATCGCGACCGTCTCGACCAGGCAGACGAAGGCGAAGGCGAACATCGTCGAGCCCTGCCCCCGTGCGTATCCGAAGGCCTGTCCGTCGTCGCCGTCCCCGATCCCGTGGCGGCGCCGCGTCAGCCACAGGACCAGGCTCACGAGGAGCCGCCCCTCGTGCCGTAGCAGAATGCCTGCGATCCTCATGTCTCTCCTCCGGTGACGATCCGCAGCGCCCCGCGGATGGCGGCGGCCTGCGCGGGCGCGAAGTCGTCGTAGACGGCGCGCAGGAAACTGTCGGCGGGGGTCCCCCCGCTCGCGCGAAGCCGGGAGGGGGAGAGGTCGATGTCGGCCTCCAGGAACAGCTCGCGGGGAAGACAGTCGGCGAGGGCGCGGGCCGCCTCCGCCACGCGCGGATCGTCGGCCGAGGCGTCGACGAGGGCGTCGAGCAGCACATAGACCTCGTGCGCCCGCGCCGTGCCCTCCGGCGTCGCGAAGGCACCGCCCAGCGCGTCCATCAGCCGTTTCCGGTCCTCCGGGGGCGCCGTGGTCTCGATGAGCGCGAGCATCTCGCGGTCCTTGGCGGCCATGGGGGAGTCGGAGACATGCGCCAACTCGGCGAACATGGCGGCCAGTTCGGGCGAGACGGGCCCTTCGGCGGACAGCGACTCCGCATTGCGCAGCAGCACGCGCAACCGCGTCCGCCGCTCGTGAATGGCGGCCTCCTGCCGGGCAAGGTCCTCGTCCAGCTCGGCGAGCACCTCGACGAGATCCCGCCCGGCCTCGTCCGCGAGCACGTCCCGCACCTCGGCGAGCCCGAGGCCCAGCTCGGTCAGCCGTCTGATCCGGGCGAGCACGACGGCGTGCCGCAACGTGTAGTCCCGATAACCGTTGGCAAGCCGCTCGGGCTCGGGCAACAGCCCCAGGTGGTGATAGTGCCGCACGGTCCGAGTCGTGACCCCGACGGCGATGGCAAGCTCTCCGATCCGCATGGGACCAGTAGAAACGCTGACGTTGCGGCAGGGTCAAGCGGGAACCTGCGGCGCCTGTGAGGACGTACCACGAACGAGGGAACGCCCCTCGGTCCCGGGGCGGTGCATCGGCGCGATACCGCACGCTGAGCCCCTGACCACTGAGGGAGGGGGAGGGATGCCAAGCCTCACGGAGGACCAGCTGCGTCAGGCAGGACAGGAGGTGCTGGCAGGTTTCCTGGAGCTGGACCTGCCCTTGGGCTTTCGGGCACAACTGATCGAAGGCCAGATCGTCCTGACACCTGTGCCCGACGGTGATCACGAGCACTGTCTCAGCACGATCGGCCGTCAGGTCTACCTGAGATCCCGAACAGGCATGCAGCTCTCCGGGCACAAGGGGCTGAAGCTGCCGAGCCGGAGCGCTCACCCGGACGATCGTGTGATCCCGGACAGCACGGTGGCACCCAGTGAGCCAAGGCTCTTCCGCGGGGCTCCCCCTTGGATGCTGTGCGCAGGAGTGGCCATGGTCGTCGAAGTCACCTACCTCTACCCGTGGATCGACCGTGAGACCAAGCCCCGCTGCTACGCCCGCGCGGAGATCCCCCTCTACCTGCTCGTCGACCGGGACGCGTCCTCGGTCACGCTGTTCAGCGACCCCCAGAAGGACGAGTACCGCAAGCACCGCACCGTCGCCTTCGGCAAGCCGCTCGCCCTCCCGGACCCCTTCGCCTTCGACCTGGACACGACAGACTTTCTCTGACGTCCGCGCAGTAACGTGGAGCGGTGAACGCAGCCGGGGGCAGACGGGAACAGGCACTGTGGACCAGAGCGAGACTGGGCCGTTGCGGCCCCGCCCTGGACCTGCTCACCGCCCGCTTCGACCGCCACGTCTACGCCCCGCACGCCCATGACGAGTTCACGGTCGGCGTCAGTTCCAGTGGCGTCGAGGTCATCGACTACCGGGGAGGCCGCATCTGCACCGACCCCGGTTCCCTGGTCGTACTGGAGCCCGGAGAGATCCACACCGGAGGCCCCGCCACCTCCGCCGGGTACTCCTACCGGGCCCTGTACGCCGACCCGGCCCTCCTCACCGACGGCACCCTCGACGGCCGGTTCCCGCACTTCCGCGAGCCGCTCGTCGACGACCCCGAACTGGCCGCTGCCTTCCACATCGCGCACATCGAACTCAGCGCCTGCCCCGACCCGTTGGAGACCGAGTCCCGTCTGTCCTGGCTCCTGGCGGAACTGGCCCGCCGCCACTCCACGGCCCGCCCGGCGGACGACCGGATCCCCGGCGCGGACCGCATAGCCCACGCCGTACGCACCCGCCTGGCCGACGAACTGATCACCCCGCCCTCCCTCGCCGACCTGGCCACCGACCTGGGCCTCTCCCGCTACCAACTCCTCCGCGCCTTCCGTACGACGGTCGGGATACCCCCGTACGCCTGGCTCGCCCAGTACCGCGTGACCCGGGCCAGGGGTCTGCTGGAGACCGGTCTACGGCCCGCCGAAGTGGCGTCACTCGTCGGCTTCGCCGACCAGGCGCACCTGACCCGCTGGTTCCGACGGGTGCTGGGGGTGACCCCGGCGGCGTACCGCAACAGCGTTCAAGACGGCGGGCGGGGAGGCAGCCGACACTTGCCCGCATGACTGCACGCGGCTGGTTGTTGTTCTCCCTGATGGGAGTGGTCTGGGGCATCCCGTATCTGCTGATCAAGGTGGCGGTGGAGGCGGACCTGTCCCCGTCCACGGTGGTGTTCGTACGCTGCACGCTGGGCGCGGCGCTGCTGCTCCCCTTCGCGATCCGCCAGGGCGGCCTGCCGCGCACGATCCGCACGTACTGGCGCCCGATGCTGGCCTTCGCGGTCATCGAGATCATCGGCCCCTGGTGGACCCTGACGGACGCGGAACGCCACCTGTCCAGCTCGACGGCGGGCCTGCTGATCGCCGGGGTACCGATAGTGGGCCTCGCGCTGGCCCGCTTCTTCGGCAGTACGGAGAAACTGGGCACCCGGCGGCTCACGGGCCTGACCCTGGGCCTGGCGGGCGTGGCGGTCCTGACGGTCCCGCACCTGACGGGCGGCGACGCCCGCTCACTGGCGGAGGTCCTGCTGACGGTGATCGGCTACGCCACGGCCCCACTGATAGCAGCCCGCCATCTACGAGACGTACCCTCGCTCCACCTCACGGCCCCCTGCCTGGCGCTGGCGGCCCTGGTGTACGCCCCGGCGGCGGTGGTCACTCGCCCGGCGACACTTCCGTCCCCCGACGTCCTGGCCGCCCTGGCCGTCCTGGGCGTGATCTGCACGGCCCTCGCCTTCGTGGCGTTCCTGGAGCTGATCAAGGAGGCCGGCCCGACGAGGGCCACGGTGTTCACGTACGTCAACCCGGCGGTAGCGGTGGCGGCGGGCGCCCTGTTCCTGGACGAACCGCTGACGGCAGGCATCCTCGCCGCGTTCACCCTGATCCTGGCGGGCTCTGTCCTGGCGACGGCGGCCACTGGACCGCGTCGGGGCGGGCGCCCGGTAGCATGGTCGACACGGCAGACGAGCCGGGCGGACGGCCGCGTGGACTCCCCTTCGGGGGCGCTCCCCGAGGAACGTCCGGGCTCCACAGGGCAGGGTGATGGCTAACGGCCACCCGGGGTGACCCGCGGGACAGTGCCACAGAAAACAGACCGCCGGAGATTTCGATCTCCGGTAAGGGTGAAACGGTGGTGTAAGAGACCACCAGTGCCCAGGGCGACCTGGGCAGCTAGGTAAACCCCACCCGGAGCAAGGTCAAAAGGAGCGCCGCCGTAAAAAGCGCGCTCTGCGCGGACGTTCGAGGGCTGCCCGCCCGAGTCCGCGGGTAGACCGCACGAGGCCGGCGGCAACGCCGGCCCTAGATGGATGGCCGTCGCCGAGACGTCCGCGAGGACCCTCGGCACAGAACCCGGCGTACAGCCCGACTCGTCTGCCCTCTCATCTCACGCCGGAAGGCCCCGCCGAACGTCTCCGTTCGGCGGGGCCTTCCTCGTTTCGCGGAGCCTCACGGAAGCCCGAGCAGCTCGGCGATCTCCGTTCGGCGCCAGTCCCACCGCGGGTGCTTCTCGACCAGATCGACGAACTCGGCGAACTCGACGACGTCGCCGTGGTTCGTGTCGATCAGACCCGAGAAGCCCCGGAGGACGGAGGACAGGAACATGCGCGCCGCGTCCATGGACTGACAGGACACGTAGATCGCACGGGGTTCCTCCCCGATCCTCCCCCGCGCGTCCTCGATCTCGTCCGGCTCGAAGTCCGAGAGGACGTCGCCCGAGAAGTCCAGAGCGTAGGAGTTCCCGTTCCAGTGCAGGAAGTCTCTGTCACTGAGCGGGTCCTTCTCGACTCCGAGTGACCGCACCTCGGCCTCGATGGCGGCGCACTCGCGTGCGCTCGCCAGCAGGACCACGGAAGGCCAGGACATGGCTACCTCCCCGTTCTCGCACGTCTCATGGGGCGATCACCGCCAGGAGTTCTTCGAGGTCGGTCGTGACCATATGGCCCGCCCTTTCCTGGCTCTGGACGACCGATCCCCGCAACTTCTTGCTCGGCCAGATGAAACTGATGACCGGTAGGTCGGTCGCCGACTCGTATCGCTCGTGGTCGCCGGCGGAGCCCTTGCCGGTGCCGGTCTTCACCTGGATCACCGCGTTGCGGGTCACGATGTCGAAGTCGGTGATGTCCTTCCCGTCCGCGCCGACGATCTTGATCTCGACCGCCTTCACGTGGCCAGGGTAACGAGCCTCGATCGCGTCGACGAGCTCAGGAACCCCGGGGTCCTTGGGCGTGCCCACGTAGGTCGGTGAGTTGCCGGTGCCGGTCGGGCAGCTGTCGTTGTGGACCAGGACAGGTGCCGCACCCGCCAGCGCGTAGTACGTGTGCAGGTCGCCGACGGTCAGGTTGTGGACCGTGGAGTCCAGCGACGTCCAGCGCTGCACTCCGGTGATCTGGACATGCGTACCGGCGCTGGTCCTGAGCCACTGACCGGGCCTGAGGTCGGTGGCGTCGAGCCACCGGCCCAGCTCGGGGACCCAGAACGGGTGTTCGGCGGTCGCCGTGATCCGGTCCGTCTTCGAACCGGCCCCGCCGTCGGTGTCGACGGTGACCTCTGCCAGGTGCTTGAGACCCTGGCCCTTGATCTCGGCGGTGACCGTCTCGACGCGGGTCTCCCCGGTCCTCGGGTCTGTCGCGACGACCTTGTCGCCGGTCCTGACCTTCTCGATGGCCTTGGTGGAGCCGTCGGCCATCAGCACCTTCGTGCCGGGCACGAAGCTGTTGCAGCCGGGCGAGTCGGCCGCCTTGCCCGAGCCGCCGCTGCCGCTGGTACCGCCGTTGCTCCGGGAGGAACCGCCGGACTTGCCGCCACCGCCACCGCCGCCGGAGCCCTTGCCGCTTCCACCGGGGTGGGAGGAAGCCTTCGGAGCCGCCTTGGCCTGCGCCTGCTTCTGTACCGGGTTGCCCGTCTTCCGTTTCGCGGCGGCAGCCTCGTCGGCTTTCCTCTTGGCCGCCTCGGCCGCCTTCTTCTTGGCTCTTTGCGCGGCCTCTCTCTTCGCCTTCTCGATGGCCGCCTTCTTGGCCCGCAGCGCGGCGGCCTCGGCGGCCTTGGCCGCCTTCAGGACGGCCTCCGCCGCCCTCTTGGCGGCCTTGAAGGCCTGGATGGCGTCGATGGTGCGGTTGATCGCCTTCAGGACCGACGGGATCTTGCCCAGCCTGGTCCATGGGATCGCGCCGATGATCAGGCTTCCGCACGACCACATGTCCCCGCCGAAGCAGGCCATGGCGTCGTTGATGCCGATGAAGTCCTTCAGCGTCTCCCAGGCGATCGCGAGGATCACCGAGGACAGCGACTTGCCCATCATGGCCTGCGCCTGCGCGACCTGCGACGGTGACAGACCCGCGCCCGCGAGGGCCGCGCTCTTCTCCGAGGCGGTCAGGCTGATCGACAGACCGCTCGGGTCGGAGTACGTGACCGGGTTGTTCTGCGCGTAGGAGTACCCGTTGGACTGCAACGGGTCGTTCGGGTCGAGCACCGGGTCGACGGACAGGAAGCGTCCGACCACCGGGTCGTACATACGTGCGCCGAGCGGCTGGAAGCCGGAGGCGTCGTCCCTGGTCCTGCCGAGGAATCCCTTGTGGTTCTGCAGGTTGACACCGGCGGTGCCGCGCTCGTTGCCGAAGGGGTCCTGCTTGCGGATGCGCACCGACATGCCGCCGCTGAGGACGACCTCCGTGTACGCACTGCCCTGGTGGTCCGAGGTCTGGGCGACCAGGGTCTCCGAACCGGTGCCGTAGGCGTAGCGCATGACCGCGCCGCCGGGGGCGGAGTAGGTGCGCTGGGTGTTGACCAGGACACCGCCCCGCTGGACGGTGACCTCGGCCTCGTCCAGGTGCAGCGTGGCCTGCCTGCCCTTGATGGTGAGCAGACGGTTGCTGTCGGCGCCGTAGATGTGCCGGGTCTCGTTCTGCGGCTGCCAGATCTGCGCGGACGACGAGCTGTCACAGGTCGCCAGGACGATCGGTGTGGAGTTGGCCGAGTTCGCGCCCTGGACGGCCAGGCACAGACCCGAGGCCTTGTGGGTGAGCTGCCCGGTCGTGTTGCGCTGCAGTTCCTGGGCGGTCACCTGCGCGGCGGTGGTGCCGCACTTCTGGATCTGGACCGCCGACCCGGCCGCGTTCGAGGTGGGCTGGAGGCACCAGGTGTCGTGGAGCGACAGGGTGCCCCGGTCGGGGTCGGTCTGCGTCCCCCCGACAGGAGCCGGGGTCGGCGTGAACCTGAGGTTCTGCGCCACCGAGCCGTTGCAGGGGTAGAGCTGCATCGGCTGGCCGGCGGTGGTCGTCCCCGACTTCAGGTCGAGGCACTTGTCGGCCAGCCCCACGTACGGGGTCCTGCCTCCGGTGCCCGCACCGGTGATCCGGTCGACCTTGCCGTCCGGCGTCCAGGTCAGGTCCTGCTTGTCACCGTTCTGGATCGAGGTGACCGACTTGGTCTCGCCGGTCAGCTCGTACAGCCGCGTGGCCTCGGCCTTGACCTGCGCACCCGCGGGGGTGGTGTAGGTCTTCGTCACCTTGGTGAGCGTGTGCGGCTGGGTGCCGTCGGCCTTGCCGTACGCGTAGCCGCTGGTGGCGTCCTTGGCGGTGGCGCCGGTGAGGTCCTTCTCGGTCAGCTTGGTGCGGTTGCCGAGCAGGTCGTACTCGTACTCCTGCCAGTAGCCCGAGTTGTCCTTGCCCGCGGCGACGTTGAGCGTGCCGTCGGCGTCCTTCGGGGTGGTGCAGTTCGCCTGGTCGTCGGAGGTCCAGGCCGACTTCAGCTGGCCCATCGGGTCGTAGACGAAGCACTGCCGCTCCTCGATCCCGACGGACTTCTCCGCGATCGAGGTGACGTTGCCCGCCGGGTCGTAGGTGTACGCCCGGTCGGAGACCAGGTTGCCGCCGACGACGGAGGTGTCCGTGCCGGTGCCGGACTTCTCGCGGTAGACCGACTGCTCCTTGAGCTCGCCGGTGCCCTCGTCGTACGACGCCTGTGTCCAGACGCGGTACGGCTGGGCGCCCAGGGTCGAGCGGAGGACCTGGCCGTACGCGTCGTAGGCGGTCTCCGCCCCGTACCAGTCCTTGCCGGAGACGGAGAGCGCCCTGCCGTCCTTGTTGTAGCGGACGACGAGCTTCTCCGAGGCGAACCTGCCCACCGCGGGCAGGGTCTGCTCCTCCAGCATGCCGGTGTCGGAGTACGCGTACTCGTACTTGTAGTCCTTGGCGAAGCCCCACGTGTCGACGATCGACTGCGGCAGCGACACCGTGGTCGACGTCGGCTGGTAGTCCTTCGTGTAGCCGCCGATCGACTGCGTGTACGCCAGCGTGTCCGTGTAGCGAGTGGCGCCGGAGGGCATGCCCTTGCCGCCCGGGGCGGTGTCGTACGTGAAGTCGGCGAGCACGGTGCCGGTCGAGCCGGACAGGCGCTGCTGCTTCGGGCGCGACAGCTCGTCGTAGCTGTTCCAGACCTTGATGCCACGGGCGTTGGTCGTCGTGAGGACGCGACCGCGGGCGTCGTACTCCACGCCGGTCGTGCCCGCGTCGGGGTCGGTGGACGTCTCCATCCGGCCGTTGTGGTCGTACGTCCACGACCACGGGTGCGTCGGGTCCGCCGAGGGCGTGGCCTTCGCGACCTGGCCGTGCGCGTTGTACTCGTAGCGCGTCGACGTGAACCCGCCGGGAGCCGCCGGGTTGAAGGTGTCCGTGCGGACGGTCCGGCCCGTCGCGTCGGTGTAGACGCGGTAGGACGAGTCGCCCACGGGCTGGACGACCTTCGACCAGTCCTCGCCGTACTCGTAGCGGACGCCCCGCTCCGGGTACGCCTTCGAGCTGGACTCCTTCGTGACCGGGTCCGCGTACTTCATGTACGGGGTTTCCTGGAGCACACGGCCGAGACCGTCGTAGGTGTAGCGGGTGATGTTGGGGACGGCCGTGTCGGTGACCGGGGTGAACAGCTCGCCCGGCTTGGCCTCCTGGGTCAGATAGGCGTTGTTCGTCTGGTAGACCTCACCGGACGTGTTGTACAGCGTGTCGGTGATCAGCCAGCCGGAGTCGTTGTCGGCCTCCTCCTGCGTCTGCCGCTCGCGGCCGAGGCCGTCGTAGAGGGTGACGGAGGTCTCGATCCGGTCCTCGTAGCCCCGCGTGTAGGTGGTGACGTACGGAGGCCTGCGGATCTTGATGTCCGGGTCCTCCGCGTCGGCCTCCTCCGGCGGGATCGTGTAGACCGCGCGGAAGTCCGGTACGCCGCTGCCGGGGGTGCGGCCCGCGGCCCAGGCCTCGGAGAGCCGGCCCAGCGGGTCGTACTTCGCCTCGCTCACATGCCCGTTGGCGTCCGTGGTCCTGAGCGTGGTCGAGCGGCCCGGCTCCAGCTCCTGGATCTGGCTGTGACCGAGCAGGTTGGTCGTGGTGACCTTGAAGACCTGCCCCGTGGCCGGTCCCTCGGAGGCGTAGGTGATCGTGGAGGACTTCTGGAGCGGCTGGTTCAGCTGGTCCGGGTCGGTCTGCCGGATGACACGGCCGACCGCGTCGAAGCCCCTCGTCCCGTTGGTCTGGAAGCCGGTGCCGGTGCCGTTGAGGGACCAGGTCTCCGTCGCCAGAGCACGGGTGTCCGCGGCGAGCGTCGCGCCGTAGGCCCCGCCGTCGTACGCGGTGCGGGTGGCCCCGCTCAGCGTCGTGAGGTCGCTCCAGTTCGCGGCCGCGCAGGTGGTCGGCGAGACAAGGACCTGCTTGCTCAGACCGATCAGGTTCCTGCCGGTCTGGTGCACGTACTCGGACTTGGTGCAGGACTCGTCACCGGACTTCCCGGCGTCGCCCACCGACTCCACCTGGACCGGCAGCCCGTACGTCGGGTCGTACGACGTCGTCGTCTTCACCGACCGCACCGTGCGTGTGTCGTCGGAGTTGGTGCCGGACGACTTCGTGTACGCGATCTCCTCGGGCTCCGTGACCCGCCAGGCCCGCAGCGGGGTCAGGCCGTCCTCACGGTTGCGCTTGGCCAGCTCGGTGGCCGCGGGCTTGGTGATCGAGCGGGTCAGCCAGTCGGAGTCCGCCCTGGTCGAGTCGACGTAGCTGAGCTCTTCCGCGATCCGGCCGGCGAACGGCTCCTCGTCCTTGGCGATCTCGGCGCCCGTGATGTCCTTCACGGACACGGTGTCGCCGAGCCCCCGGAAGTAGCGGGTGACGGCCTTGGAGCGCTGGCCGGCGGTGTCCGCGGTGCCCTCGTCGTTGATCGGCCCCGTCAGGACCGTGGTCTGCTCGACGCCCGCGAACTGCGAGTAGGTGCGCTGGGACTTCTTGGTGAACTCGGCCTCGGCGAGCTTCCAGGCCGGGTTCTTGTACTTGTACTCGGTCCTGGTGGTGAAGTTGCCGTCGATGTTGGGCAGTTCCTCGACGGTGTCCACGACGTACTTGTGGAACCAGTCGATGTCCTCGACCTCGGGGTCGGGGTTCCAGAACGACGGGTAGCAGAGCCGGTTGTTCGTCTTGAGCTGGGCCTGTAGTTGGGCCAGCTCCGCGGCGCGGTCGTCGCCGGGCTGCACGTCGAGCACGGGCAGGTCGCCGGTGAGGCAGTCGCCCTCGACCGGCTTGTAGCGGACGATGGTCTCGCCGCCGTACTCGTTGATGACCCGGGTGATACGGAGCCGGGAGAAGCCGGGACGGTGTGCGTGGACCGCCTTGACCCGGTTGGGCATGTCCTCCGCGTTGGACTCGAACCGCACCGAGTTGAGGGTGACCTTCGCGTCGGTGGTGCCGTTGCGGGCGTACCCGGTGCGCTCGACGGACTCCAGCCACAGGGCGGTGTTCGGGCCGGTCTTCAGCTTGGCGAAGCTCTGCTTCAGCTGGTACTCGTCGACGACCTGGCGGGCGGCGGTGTCGGTGCGCCGCTGGGCCGAGGTCGTGATCTTGTCGAGGCGCTTACGGGTCCAGAAGGTCGGGCCCGCGTTCCAGCACTTCTTGCCGGACGCGCAGCGCAGGTCGGCCGGGGTGTCGAACCAGGGCCGGTAGTTGCGCGGGTCCTTCGACGTGAAGTTGGCCTCGGAGCAGGTGACGTCCGCGACGGTGTAGCAGCGCTCCGCCACCGAGAAGCCGACCCGGGCCGGGGCGGTCTCCGTGTAGATGCCGTCGGCGCGCTGGCCGTAGTCGATGTGGTCGAGCCAGCCGTCGCGGTCGTAGACGACCGGTTCCTTGAAGTTGAAGTTCCGGGCGTAGTAGTTCTGGTCCTTCTTCCACCACAGCGACATGGCGTTGCCGTGGACGTCCTCGACGTAGTCGAGACCCCAGCGCCAGCCCTGCGTGCAGTACGAGTTGGTCCAGTCGGTGGTCGTCGGGCCCTTGTAGCAGTCCTCGTCGGAGTGGTTGCCGTAGACCGGGACCGTGAGGACCGAGTTGGTGGTCGGGTCGTCGGCGGCGGTGCCGCGGTCGGACCAGCCCGGGAGCTTGTTCTTGCCGAAGTGGTACTTGATGCCGTCCTTGGTGGTGACGACCCAGTACTCACCGTCCCTGGCGCCGTTGCCGGTGGCCTCGCCCTTGACCAACTGGACGGTGGAGCCGTCGCCGTTGCCCGTGAACCACTTGCCCTTGGTCTCGTCCCACACCAGCTCGGTGGTCATGCCGCCGAGGGAGAGGGTGGCGTTCTCCGAGCCCCAGCACAGGTCCGCGGTGCGGTGCGTGGAGTTGTTCGAGCCCGCCTTCTTGGAGTCCTGACGGCAGTTGGCGTACGTACGGGTGATGGAACCCGCGTTGTAGTCCCAGCCGTCACCGATCCAGGAGGCCTGGTTGTTCGTCGAGGACGTACGGCCGTCCACGGACTGCGAGGAGTACGCCAGGTTGACCTTCGGCATCAGACCGCCGGCGGTCTCCGGGACCTGCGCCTGGTACGAGTACGTGAAGGCACCCGAGGACGAGCCCGACGACCACGAGCCGGAGGACAGCAGCGGCGAGGCCGTGAAGTCGCCGGACACCGACGAGCCGGTGTCGAGGCCGCCGACGGTGCCGCCGCCGTTCGCGGAGACCGCGGGCTGGACACCGTCCTGGAAGGAGGCCTGCGACGCCTTCGTCGTCTTCGAGGAGACGAAGCCCTCGCCGACGAGGCCGGCGACCGGGATGTTGCCGCCGAGGATCTTGCGGGTCTTGGCGTTCCTGGCCGTCGTGGTGTTGGTGGGCGCGTCCTTGGCCGCCACGGTCTTCACCGTGCTGCGCAGCCGCTGGAAGTTCTCCTTGCCGTTCCTGACGTCCTTGTCCCCCTGGGGGACGGACATCGTGGTCACACCGCCGGCGTCGGCGCAGTCGCCCTCGTTGGGCGAGGAGTAGACGCAGTCGGGCAGCAGCATCAGACCGAAGCGGTCGGCGGCCTGCGGTCCGTAGAGGTCGGCGAAGCCCGTGGTGTCGATGCTGATCGCGACCTCGGCGGCCGGGTCGACCGTGGCCGGCGGGGTCAGCTTCATGACGATGCCGGAGACGCCCGCGTCCTGCGAGGTGGTCTGCGGGGCCACGCCCACGGTCCAGTTGCCGGCCAGGTCGGCGGGGTCACCGCCTGCCGGAACGCCGATGGCGACCGGCAGGTTGTTGCTGACCGGCTTGGTGGTGCCGGGCGCGTCGGCCGCGGAGAGGGTCGCGCTGCCGGTGCCGGAGGTCCACGGCGCGATGGCGTCGGGGGTGTACGGGACGACCGGGTTCTGGGGAGCCAGGGTGAGGGTCTTGTCCGCGGCCTCGTCGCCGTCGACCTCGGTGGCCTCCGGCAGGTCCGGGAGGTCGACCTCGGCGATCGACTTCTCGCGGCTCATGTCGGGGCCGGGGACGGCGAGTGCCTCACCGCCCAGACTGGTCACCGTCAGTACCGAGGACAACAGAAGAACGGTCGCCGTGCGGTTTCGCCGCCGACGCCGTCTCTGTGAGTCTGTCAGGACTGGGCGTATTGGCCCCAGCCATGACAGCCGACCTGAAGCACGCATACGCGTCGACCCCCACCTGGTAATTCACCAAAAACACACGTCAGGCTCAGACGCGTGCGTGCGCACTCTGTGTCATGTCCCCCGCACAATTCAAGATCGGCCAAAGGGCCGAAAAGTCCTGCCGAGTGATCCGGGTCACGGCGTGAAACGCACCAGAACCCCCCGTCGGCGACCCATCGGGCAGACCGGATGAATCGCCTGATCATCGCCAATGTGGCCTCCGAAAAGCCCTGAACCGGGCACAGGTGACACACCGCCACATCGGTTTCGTAGTTTCATAACAAATCCTTAACTTATTCACACATAGACGTGCTACTGCGAATGTGTGATCGTGTGCCCGCCTTCAACCCCGCGGCCTGCCGAACGGGGCTGTCTGCGTTTTTCTCGTTGTCCTCCATCTGCTTGGTTCCCACGGGAGTAGACCGCCGTGACTGCGCCGCCCCGATTTCTCAGCCCCTTCGTGCGCACACGCACACGGCTGTCCCTGACCCTCGGCCTCGTGCTGGCCGCCCTGACCGCTGCCCTGCTGCCGTGGTGGCAGCCGGACGACACCCCGCCGGCCCGCGCCGGAGGCACCACCACCGACGCCACCCGCGCCTCGACCGGCCCGCGCGACGAGGCCACCGCGATGGCCCAGGCCAGGCGCACCGGCAAGCAGGTGCTCGTCGACACGGCGACCACGGCCACCGCACTGACCTGGGCACTGCCCGACGGACAGTTCAAGACCCGGATCACGGCCGCGCCGACCCGGGCGAAGAACGCCGCGGGCGCGTGGGCCCCCGTCGACAACAAGCTCAAGCGGACGGCCGAGGCCCCGCGCGGACTCGGCGTCGCACCCGCGAACCCCGTCGTCCCGGTCCGCTTCGCGAGCGGCACCGACCGAAAGGCGCGCGCCGACCGGTCGTTCGCCCGCGTCGAGGCGTTGGGCGGGCTCGGGAAGTCGGGTGAGACGTCCGGCGAGACGGTCCTCGCCGAGGTGGAGCTGGGCGAGCACACCGTCGCGTACACCTGGCCGGGCGCCCTGCCCGAGCCGGTGCTGGACGGACCGCGCGCCCTCTACTCCGAGGTGCTGCCCGGTGTCGACCTGCTGCTCGTGGCCCGCGAAGAGGGCGGTATGGCGCAGGTCCTCATCGTCAAGACCCCCGAGGCGGCACGGCAGGAGGCGCTGAAGACCGTCACGTACGGACTGCGCTCCGACACCGCCGTGTTCCGCCAGGACCGCAAGGCCAGCAGGGTCCGGGTCCTGGACGAAACAGGCAAGGAGGTCGGCTCGATCCCGACGCCGTTCGCGTGGGACTCCAGCGGCCGTGACCCCGAACTGCCCCCGGGCACCCCGAACCGAACGTCGGTCGCCACCCCGGCCGATGTGCTGAAGCTGTCGGGCCTGACCGGTATCGAGCCGGGCGCCCACTCCGCGCCGCTGCCGATCACCCTGGACGGCGAGAACACGGGTGCCGCCCGACTCGGCCTGGGCGTCGCGGCCACAGGGCTTGCCGACCGCAAGGGCGTCACGTACCCGCTGTACGTCGACCCGCCGCTGAACCCCGGCTGGGACGCGTGGACGGTGGCCTACAAGCCGTACCCCAGCACCAGCTTCTTCAACGGCACCAACTTCTCCTCCGGCACCTCCGACGCCCGCGTCGGCCACGAGGACGACACCGGCGGCACCGCCCGCTCCTTCTGGCGCATGGACTGGTCCAGCAGCATCAAGGGCGCGGAGATCACCAGCGCCACTTTCAAGGTGCTCAACAACCACTCCTGGTCGTGCACGAACCGCGAGTTCCAGATCTGGCGCACCGGCTCGATCTCGTCGGGCACGACCTGGAACGCGCAGCCGAGCTGGTCCGACGAACTCCAGCGCAGGTCCTTCGCCCACGGCTGGTCGGCGTCCTCCTGCCCGGACGACTACGAGGCCTTCAACGTGAAGGACGCCGCCCAGTACGCCACGGACAAGGGCCACTCGACCGTCACCCTCGGCATGCGGGCCACCAGCGAGTCGGACACCCAGACCTGGCGCAAGTTCAGGGCGACCTCGGCGACCATCGAGGCCGTCTACAACCGCCCGCCGTCCGAGCCCACCAAGGGCACCTCCAAGCCTGGTGGCGCCTGCACACCCGGACCGGGCGCGGGCATAACCGTCGGCAAGACCAACATCACGCTGTCGGTGACCGCCAAGGACCCCGACAACAACATGAGCAAGGTCCGCTTCCGGTTCTGGAAGACCGGCGGCACGGTTCCGGCCGGCACATACGTCACCATCGGCGCGTCCGGCGGCACCTCCTCGCTGACCATCCCGGTCACCGACGCACGCCTCAAGGACATCACCACCAACACCACGTTCTCCTGGGACGCCCTGGGCGAGGACCTGGCGGGCGCGACATCCACCAACTACCCGCCGGGTACCGAACCCTGCCGCATCACGGTCGACCCGAGCGGCCCGTCCCAGCCCGAGGTCACCAGTGACGTGTTCCTCGAGTCCACCCCGGACGGCATGACCTGGGCGAAGGTGAACTTCGGCCTGACCGGCCCGATCACCTTCGAGTCACCGGGCGCGGTCCGATTCCAGTACGCGTGGGGCGGAGTCAGCCCGCAGTCGGTCAACGCCGACGCGAACGGCATAGCCACGGTCCCCGACCTGAAGCCCTTCAACGCCGGCCCGAACACCCTCCAGGTGTACGCCTACGACAGCCTCGGCAACCCGAGCGTGCGCACGGACTACACGACGTACGTCCCGCCGAAGGAGAACGCCGACACCCCGGGCGACACGGGCGGCGACGGCACCCCCGACCTGATGGTCATCGACGCGGCGGGTGTCCTACGGACGTACGCGGGCCAGAAGCCGGACGGCGAACTGTACGGCTCACTGATCTCGTCGTACACGAAGGCAGCCGACGGCACGGTGACCCTGAACCCGCCGGGCCACTGGTACGACGCGGCGTCGACGCTGGGCAACAAGGCAGCGCTGATCGCCCACCACCAGGACACGTACCCGGGCGACGGCACGACGGACCTCTTCGCCCGCACCCCGGACGGCGGCTTCTGGCTCTACCCGGGCGACGGCTACGGCTCGTTCGACGTGGGGCAGCGGATGAAGATCCGCCTGCCGTCGAACGCGCCCGCCCCATCGACCTGGACCCAACTGAAGGCGCTGGGCGACATCACGGGCGACAAGCTGCCGGACCTGGTGCTGCGCACGGCCGCGGGGTTCTGGGTGCTGTCCGGCTACACGGGCGGCAGTGTTCAGACGGCGACGTTGATGAACGCGGATGCGTGGGCGCGCCGGGACGTGGTCAACCTGGCCGACATGAACAAGGACGGCGTGGCGGACCTGCTGTGGCGGAACCTGGACAACGGGAGCATGTATCTGCGGCGGGGGAAGGTGGGGGCTGCGGGGGCGGGGAGTGTCGATCTCAACTCGCTGATGCTGGCGGCCAATGCGGTCAACGGGGACGAGGCGTTCGGGACCAGTTGGACGGAGGCCAATGTCAATTCGGCTATTGGGGTTCCGGATATCAACGGGGATGGGGTGCCGGATATTTGGGCTCGGTTTGCGGCTGACGGGCACATGTCCGTTTATCACCCGTCTACTACGAATACCAACGCTCCGGTGAAGACCGTCATTGGGTCGGGGTGGAACGACAAGTTGGCCTTCGGGTGAGCTGATCTTCCTTCGGGATCTGTAGGGGTGAGCCCCTGGCGCTGCTGCATGGCGTCGGGGGCTCACCCCTTTTCGTACGGCTGTGTTGATTCACTGGCGTGTTGCGATTTTCGCATCTGGCTCGTATGGTGAACCCATGACGGCTGAGACTGTGACCGATCGTGTACGCAAGGTCATGGGGGTGGCGTCGGTCAGCCAGGCGGCGTTCGCCGAGACCATCGGGCTGACCCCCGACAAGTTGTCGAAGTCCCTCGGTGGCGTCCGCAGGTTCACGTCTCTCGATCTCGCCCGCATCGCGGAGTTCGGCAGCACCACGGTCGACTGGTTGCTGACCGGCAGAGAACCGCTGCGCCCCACCATCGCGGCCCGTACCAGCGCATCAGCAGTCGACGAGCATGGCCGAGGAAGACTCAAAGACCTCGTCGAAAGGTTCACCACGGCACACGAGGTGATCGACCTCCTGGGTCTTTCGCCCGAACTGCCGGAGCTGCCCTCGGTCCGCTCGGACCTCAAGCGCTACGTCGACCAGGGCATGGCTCTCGCGGAGGACGCGCTCGCCCGACTCGCCGCCGCGGGTTCGTCCACCGTCGGTGGCCTGGACACCGCCGATCTGCTCCAGGCCATGGAGCACGCCTTCGGTGTCGACGTGGCGAAGATCGGTCTGCCGAAGGGAATCGACGGGGCTGCCTGGCAGGCGGACGGATTCCGGCTCGTCATGATCGCCCGAACCGACGTGCCGACGCGTCAGCGCTTCACCCTGGCCCACGAGCTCGGACACATTCTGGCCAGGGACGCCCAGGATCTGCTGACGGAGACTCATCTGTCCCCGGGACACCAGAAGGACCTGACGGAAGTACGCGCCAACGTGTTCGCGGCCAACCTTCTGATGCCCCGGAGCGAGATCAGCTCCGCGGTGCGGGAAAGCGACCTCACGGACGAGCAACTCACCACACTGGTGGTGCACTTCCAGGTGTCACCCAGCGCACTCGCGGCACGGCTCGTGCAGTTGGGTGTCATCCCACCGGAGACGGCGAACAGGCTGCGCGGCCTCACGACCCAGACCTGCCACTGGCTCACCGGACAGAGCGACCTCTTCGAGGCCAACAAGACGTGGGCCCTGGCCAGACGACTGCCCTTCCGCCCCGCGCAGGTGCTGTACGAGGCATACCTCGCCGGCGACACCACCCTCCGCCCGCTGGCCGCGTACACAGGCGTGGACGTGGACAGGATGCGTGAGCTGCTCGAACCCGAACCGGTTCCACCCGAGGGCGCGACATCCACTACGGATACGGACGTGGGCGAAGGGGACCTGGTCTTCCAGCCATGACGCGCCACTGCTGGTTTCCCGACAACACCGTGCTGTGCAATTTTTCCGCCGTCGACCGTCTGAGCCTTCTGGAGAAGGTTCTCGACGGCCGCGGCCGTTGGACACAGGCTGTCGCGGCTGAGGCCGAGCAGTCGAAACGGTACTGGCCAAAGCTCAGCCAGGTGCTCGCCGACGGATGGCTCGGCGAGCCCATCGAGATCGACGACCCGGCCGAAACCGTCCTGGTGGACCGCATTCGCCGCGTCGTCTTCGCGGGGTCCCCGTCCCGGCCCCTGCAGCACCTGGGTGAGGCGGAGACACTGGTCCTCATCGAGCATCGCAGCGGGTTCGAAAGCTCCGTGTGGATCACTGACGACGGCGAAGCTGGCCACTATGCGCGGCGCAAGGGGATCTGCGTCAAGGACACTGTCGATCTCGTGCGGGAGGCGGTCGTGGGGGGCCTTGTCATGGCTGAGGACGGCCACCGGCTTCTCTTGGGAATGGAACAGGCTGGACGTCACCTGCGGGGTGTTCCGCACAGGGCGGATGATCTGTTGC